>LULE01000014.1_pt1 | contig 123862 bp, 121 predicted proteins | sample 728231 | NCBI WGS metagenome assembly LULE01 (sample SAMN03860297, study PRJNA289734) | marine metagenome | biome: seawater column; feature: ocean; material: water; isolation source: Red Sea water column Station 192 - depth 10m | place: Saudi Arabia: Red Sea | collected 2011-10-15 | depth 10 m | reverse complement strand
ATAGCCAACCGCAGTCAAACGCAGCCGTCAATAGCCAGCCCGTTCGCTAATTGTTCCTCAAAACGATCAAATATGCACGCTCGGGCCTGTTGGGCCAATCTGGCCGCCCAGATCGCTGTAACCTTCCGTCTCGAGCGTCCAGGGGTCCATGATCACCGGCGGGCTGTCTTCCTTCAGCGCCCAAAGCTGCTTGTTCTGCACGACGACATTGGTGTTGGCGGTGCCGCGATAGGTGCCCTTTACGCTTTCGTCGTCGTCCAGCGGATTGCGATAGGCCCCGTAGAGCGCACGGCCCGCCTCGCGTTCACGTTCGAACTTGGTGGTGCGCACGTATCGCTGCTTGAAGTCCACGCGTCCGTTCCTGAATCGGAACGCCGAGACCATGCCATCGCCGTTGAAGGGAATGTCGGTGCCGAGCTTGGGCGGAAACTGCGCATCCGGGGCCACGCGGAAGAACACGCCGTCGAGGTCCGATGGCACCTCGCCGATGACCTCGAGATCCTTGATGTCAGCCTCGATACGGGAGGGTTTGTTGTAGCCCTGAAAGCTCGGGTTGTCGGGGAAAGGATGCATGTCTGCCTCGTCTTGCGGAAACGCGGGCCGCGCGTCGCCGTCGTCAGGTTATTTCGTAAAAACGGAGCCGCACCCCGTCGGGGTAACGGGCGCCGGTCGAGAGAAAGAGCGCGCGGTTGAGCCAGTCGTATTTGCCCTCGGGCGCGGTGAAGACCGGGGTGGCGCGAAAGTAGTATTCCGACGGATCGACCGGCTCGCCCCGGCCCATGCGGGCCATAACCTCGGGCGGGCCGTGGCGCAGGCCGGTGTTGCGGCACTCGATCAGCACGCCGTCGTCGGTTTCGAGCAGATAGGATGCCTCGACTTCGGTCACGCCGTCCGGGCGCACCCATTGCCAGTCGAAGCCCGACACCATACGCCCTCGTATGCGCTCGCCCTCGAAGGGACCGCCGGCCTCGATCGGGATCACCTGACGTCGGGCGCCGTTCGTGGTGCCGATGACCTTGGGCGCACTCACCTGCCCCGTTGCTTCGAACAGCAGTTTCAGTCCTGGTTCCTGCATCTGTCCCGTCTCTTTCGAACGCCCCGGCGGCCGTGGCCGCCGGAGCCTCTGGATCAGTCGTCGCGGGTCACTCGCCCGCAATCTCGATATCGGCCAGCGACGCGCGCACGAGGTGACGCGGGGCCGGCCGGTAGGATACGCCCGGCTTCATGCCGTAGACCGAGACGTTGTTCCAAAGCGGGATCTGCGGCACCTGGTCGTGCAGGATGCGGGTCGCCTCGACCACCATCGGGGCGCGTTCCTCGGGATCGACGGTCTGCACCGCCTTGGACACCAGCGCGTCGAAGTCGTCGTTCTTCCACTGGGCAAAGGGCGAGGCGGACCAGAAGGTAAAGGCCAACGCGATTGTTGGGTCGAAGTATTCCGCCAGCGGTGTCGGCGTGATCCCGACCCAGGCTTCCTGCGAGCCCTCGCCCTTGGCGGCGCGGATCTTGCCCACGAAGTCCGGCACGTCGAGGCTCGACACATCCGTGTTGATGCCGACCTGCTGGAGGTAGATCGACACGGCCTCGGCGGTCTCTTTCAGCCCCGAATTCTCGCCACGCCACCAGATCAGCGGCATGTCGAACCCGTCGGGATAACCCGCTTCGGCCAGCAGCTCCTTGGCCAGCGCAGGATCGAAGGCGTAGTTTTCAAGCTCGGGATCGAACCCCACTTCGTTCGGACCGAAGGCCGCGTGGCGTTTTGGCACCCCGTCGAACAGGCCCTGAACGATGCCGTCCGCGTCGATGGCATGGGCAATCGCGCGGCGCACGCGAACATCGTGCCACGGCACATCGGGGTTGTTCAGCGTGAACTGCACCGACACCGTGGGCGTCACCGCAACCTCTTCGATGGTGTAGCCGTCATCGGCGAGCGCATTGCGGTCCGAGAAGGGCACGTTGAGCACGAGATCTGCCTCGCCCGCCCGCAGCATCGCGACGCGGGTGCTGTCCTCCTTGACGAAGACGAAGCGCACGGATTTCACGTCCGGCGCACCGCCGTGATACTCCTCGAACGCCTCGAGTTCCATCGACTGGCCGGGCGTATAGCTCACCAGTTTGTAGGGGCCGGTGCCGACCGGGTTGGCCACGAAACCCTCTTCGCCGACCTCATCGTAGTAGGCCTTCGACAGGACCGTCAGGTTGCGCGGCGGCAGGTAGGTCACGTCTGGCGACTTGAAGATAAACCGCACGGTCCGCTCGTCCACCTTTTCGACACGGTCGAAGTTGCGCAGGCGTGACTGGTAGATCGACGACCGCTCCGCCATCCGCTCGTGGCTGAAGACGATGTCGTCGGCGGTGAGCGGCATTCCGTTGTGGAAGGTCACACCCTCCTTGATCGTGAAGGTCAGCACCGTGCCGTCCTCGGAATAGGCGAAATCGGCGACACCGGGCACGAGGTTGCCCTCGGCATCGAGCGCGACGATGGGCTCGACGATGTTCTCGAGCGTCGGGCGCGAGATCACGGTGTTGACCGAGATCGACGGGTCGAGCGTGTCGGGCTCGTGGTTGATCGCCACCACAAAGGGGCTGTTGATCGCATCGCTCTGCGCGAGACCGGGCAAAGTCGATACCGCAAGGATGGCTGCCGACAAGGCAACTTTCAGTCGTTTCATCTTTTCCTCCCTTGGATGCCCGGCGGCTTTTCCTGCCCCTCGAGCCCGCGGGCCGGACCATGTCCAAACCCGCGCGATGTGCTTTTCGTCATATTACTGATGTTTAATCGAGTCAAGGTTCCGTTGACGCCTGGAGGTCTGGAAACCGGGCGTGAAATCCGGCTGTCCTGCCGCGCACGGGCGTCGAGCGGCGTTTTTCACGTGCCCGGTGCGGCATCCTGCCCGACGTTGGGGCTTGCCGCTCAGGCGGTTTTTCTGTCTAGTAGGACAGATCGTCAGTGGGTGGTCCAATATGGGCAAACCGCGGCCATTCAGGCAATAAAATTGGAATATTATGAAGAATACGTCGTCTGATGGCCTGCTCGACAAGCGGGGCGCCGCCGAGGGAGAGGATTTCCCGCCGCTCGCAGAACTCGCCTCGTTCTACGACCGCCCTGGCTTCCTTGTCCGGCGGGCGAACCAGATCGCCGTGTCCTCCTTCATGGAGGACCTGGGGGAGTTCGGGCTGACACCGACACAGATGTCATCCCTCGCCGTCATTTCCGAATCGCCTCGAATTGATCAGATCACACTTGCTCGCCGGATCGGTGTGGATCGCACCACGATTTCGATGGTCGTGAACGGGCTCGTGGAGCACGGCTTCATCAACCGCGAACAATCCCGACAGGACGCACGGAAAAAGGAAATCGACCTGACGCGGGCCGGACGCGCCTGCACGATGCTGGCGCGGGATACGGCGCTCAAGAACTCCAACACACTCCTCTCCGTGTTCTCGCCGCAAGAAACCGACAGGCTGACTTATTTCCTGCGGCGGATCATCGACGACGTGCCGGCGAAGGCCCCCGAATGGGTGCGGCCAGACGGATCCACGCGGTTTACCCCTGAAACCGGTTTCGAGAAGGACTTCCCGGAGCACGCGCGCCTTTACAACGCCTTCGGCTTTCTCATGCGGCGGACGCACCAAACGCTCGAAAGCCTGTTCATCGAGACGACGAAATCTCTCGGGCTGACCCCCCGCCGCTACGGTGTCCTGCGGCTCATCAACACCGCCGAGCCGGTGGAACAGATCAGCGTCGCAAGGTGGCTTGCGCTGGATGGCTCGACCACGGCGACGCTTGTGACCGGGCTTGTGCAAAAGGGCTACGTGGTCCGGGTGGAACATCCCACCGATCGGCGCAGGCGGCTTCTGAGCCTGACGGACGGGGGACGTCGCCTGATCGAGAAAGGCCACCCGCTCGCCGTCATCGCAAGTGAGAAGTCGCTTGGCGTGCTGGGCGATGACGTGGCCGAGTTCCGCAGCCTCTTGCGCCGTTTCATCGTCGAAAACGATGCGCACAGCCGGGTGCCGCTCGAACCCGCCGTGACCCTGTCGATCAAGGCCATCGGATAAACAGGGCGCCTTGACGGCTCCGATGAAGTCAGGCGGTGAGCCTCTGTTCCTTCAAGGCATGACAAGTCGCGACCGAGCCGCCTGGCCCAGCGACAACCGGCGGCGTGGCCGACTTGCAGATCGGCATCGCGACGGGACAGCGCGTGTGGAAATGGCAGCCGGACGGCGGGCGCAGGGGTGACGGAACCTCGCCCTTGATCATCTTGACCTGACCTGTGCGCGCATCCGGGTTCACCTTGAGCGCCGAGGAAAACAAGGCCTGAGTGTAGGGGTGACGCGGATTGTCCGCGATCTCGCGCGCTGGACCCTGTTCGACGATCCGGCCCAGATACATCACCGCGATCCAATCGCATTTATTCGCGACCAGTTCGAGGTGGTGTGAGATCATGAAATAGGCGAGGCCCAGTTCCTCTTGCAGATCGTCGAGCAGGTTGAGGATCTGCGCCCGGACCGACACATCGAGCGCCGAGACGGGTTCATCGAGGATGACGAGACGGGGTTTCAGCGCCAGCGCCCGCGCGATAGCAATGCGCTGCCGCTGGCCACCCGAGAACTCGTGCGGACCACGCCGCGCGGCATTGGCAGGCAGGTTCACCAGTTCGAGCAATTCCGTGACCCGGTGGTCCATGTCCCTTGCCGAATATCCCCCCGCCGCGATCATCGGCTCGGCGATGATCTCGCGCACCTTCATGCGGGGATTGAGCGATCCATAGGGGTCCTGAAACACCGTCTGGATATTCGACCGAAAGTCGCGCAGCGCGGCCCCTGTGGCCGTCTGCACCTCTTTCCCGTCAAAGATGACCTTGCCGCCGGTCGGTTCTATCAGGCGAAGGATCAGCTTGGCCGTGGTGGATTTGCCACAGCCGGATTCCCCGACGAGGCCAAAGGTCTCGCCCGCGCGGACCCTCATGTCGATACCATCGACCGAGCGGATGCGTTTGGACACCCGGCGGAACGGCAGGCCGCTTTCGATCACGAAGTGCTTTTCCAACCCTCGGGTTTCAAGGATCACGTCGTTCATGGGGTCACCTCCCCGGCCCGCCAGCAGGCGGCCGAATGAATGTCAGAGAGCGCGTACATGGGCGGAGCTTCCTGTCGGCATTGCTCTGTCGCCAGGACACAGCGCGGGGCAAAGGCACAGCCGCGGGGCAAGGCGCCCAGGTCCGGCGGCTGCCCGTCAATGGTCGGCAGACGACCGTCACCCTCGGGCACGCTCGAGCTTTGCATCAGAGCGCGGGTATAGGGGTGGCCGGGCTTGTCGAAGATCTGCCGCACCGGCCCGGTTTCGACCACCTCGCCCGCATACATCACCATGATGTCGTCGCAGATATAGGCCGCCACGCCAAAATCATGCGTGATGATCATGATCGACACGCCCAATGTATCGCGCAGGTCGCGCAAGAGGTCCAGCACCTGAACCTGGATGGTCGGATCGAGCGCAGTGGTCGGCTCGTCCGCGATGAGCAGCGCGGGGTTCCACGCGATGGCGATGGCGGCGACGACGCGCTGCAACATGCCGCCCGACAGCTCGTGCGGGTATTGCTCAAGCCGGTCGGCGGGGGACGGGATGCCAACAGCTTTGAGCAGCTCGATTGCCCGCGCCCGCCGCTCCGCCGCGGGCATCTTGCCATGCACGGCCAGCGCCTCGTCGATCTGGTCGCCTATGGTGAACAGCGGATCAAGCGACACCGAAGGGTCCTGCAGCACCATGCCGATGGACCGGCCCCGGATTTCGCGCATCTGGCGCGGGGTCTTTTTCAACAGGTCCACGCCGTCGAATAGCACCTGTCCGCCGGCAATGCGCGCCGCCGTGGGCAAAAGACGCAGGATCGACAGCGCGGTCATGCTCTTGCCGCAGCCGGATTCCCCGATCACGCCGACCACGCGGCCCCGACCGACGCGAAAGCTCAGGCGGCGCGCCGGGCGGATCACCCGGCCCTCACGCCCGTCGATCTCGACCGACAGGTCGCTCACGTCCAGCACGAAGGGTGACAAAGTCTGTTCCATGGTCATGCGTATCTGATCCTCGGGTCGACGACGCAGAACAACAGGTCCACGACGAGGTTGAGAAGGATGAGGAAGGTCGAGATCATCAGGACCCCCACCTGAATGACGGGGTAATCCCGGCTCACGAAACTCTCGATCATCAGGCTGCCCAATCCGGGCCAGTTGAAGATCGTCTCGGTGATCACGGTGCCCCCCATCAGGTTGCCAAGCTGCAGGCCCGACAGCGCGATCACCGGGATCAGCGCGTTGCGCAGCGCGTGGCGGCGCAGGATGCGGCCCTCGGACACGCCCTTGATCCTGAGGAACTTGACGTAATCGCTTTCGATGGTCTCGAGGATCGAGGTCCGGGTCATCCGCATGATCGCGGCGAGCGGGAAGAGCATCAGCGTCGCTGCCGGCATGATCAGCGAGGACAGCCCCCGGCGCCCGGACGTGGGCAGCCAGCCCAGCATCACGGCGAACAGCAGGATGGCCATGATCGCGATCCAGAAATTCGGCATGGACTGGAGCAGAACGGCGGTCGTGCGGATGATCCGGTCGGCCCAGCCGCCCCGGAAATAGGCCGAGATGACGCCCAGCGTCACGCCGATCACCAGCGCCAGCACGAAGGCAACGAGCGCCAGTTCGATGGTCGCGGGCAGCCGTTGCAGGATCACCTCGATCGCCGGGCGCTGGTAACGCAGGGACTCCCCGAAGTCGGCGGTCAGCATCCCTTGCAGAAATGTCAAAAACTGAATCGGGATGGGCCGGTCGAGACCATGAAGCGCGCGATACGCGGCGATCTGTTCGTCGGTCGCGTCCTGTGGCAGCATGAGCAGGGCCACGTCACCCGACAGCCGCGTTGCGACAAAAATGATGAGCATGACGCCCAGCACCGTGATGACGGCCAGCCCGAGGCGTTTGAGGATGTAATTCGTCATGGCTTACCGCTTCCTCAGTTTCGGGTCGAAGTAATCGCGCAGCCAATCGCCCAAAAGGTTCGCGCCGAGCGCGGTAAAGGCGATGGCGAGGCCCGCGAAGGTCGGGATCCACCACGCGGTCGCGAGGTAGGTTCGCCCATCCGACACGAGGAGGCCCCAAGCCGAAGCGGGCGGCTGGATTCCCAGCCCGATGAAGGTGATCGCGGCCTCGATGACCAGCGCCGCGCCGAATTGGAGCGTGATCAGCACGATGCAGGTCGGCAGGAGGTTGGGCAGCAGGTGACGCAAAAAGATCCGTGCGTCGCTGACATTGGCGACCTTGGCCAGCTGCACGTAGCCACGCGACTTGAGTGACAGGGTTTCGCCCCGGATGACGCGGGCGTAGTCTGCCCAGAACACGAGAATGATCGAGATCAGGATCGTGGCGAGACCACCGCCAAGCGCCGCGCCGATCAGGATGGTGAGCAGAACCGGCGGGATCGACATCTTCACGTCCACGATCCGCATAAGCACCATGTCGATGATGCCGCCGTAGTAGCCCGCGAGCATACCGACCAGCGTGCCGACCACCGCCGCGACCGAGACCGACACTGTGGATACGATCAGCGCGATGCGCGCCCCTTCGATCAGCCGGGACAGCAGGTCGCGACCGAACTGGTCGGTGCCCAGCACGAATTGCCATGTGCCGCCTTCGAGCCACGCCGGTGGGGTCTGTTTCGCGGCGAAGTTGATCGCCGTCGGATCATGCGGCCAGATCCACGGGCCGAAGAGCCCGCAGATGACCATGGGAAGCAGCAAGAGCACCGGTATCACCGGGTAGCGCAGAAGGCCGCCCAGCGGCATCCGCCTGCGTCGCGGCACCGTCTGGACCGCCGTTTGATCGCTCATTTCGGTGGAAGCCAAGGCTTCGTCCTCCCTCTGGTTCAGGCCGCGTCGCGCAGGATCAGGTCTGCGGCCTTTTCGCCGATCATGTAGACCGCCGCATTCGTGTTCGCCCCCGGAATCGTCGGCATGATCGAGGCATCGACGACACGCAGTCCCGCAACGCCCCTGACCTTCAGGTCCGGGGCGACGACGGCGGCGGCGTCCGGCCCCATCCGGCAGGTGCCGACCGGATGCTGCGTGACACCGACCGTCTGGCGGATCGCCGCGTCGATATCGTCATCCGTGACATGATGGGATCCCGGCGTCATCTCGTCTCCGAGAAGCTCCGCCTGGCTTTCCATCCCGTAGACCCGCCGCGCTTCGCGCAGACCGCGCCGGAGCACCGCCACGTCCTCGTCCTCACCCAACAGGTTGAGGAACACACGCGGCGCGTCGTGGACACTGGCCGAACGCAGCGCCATCCGGCCCCGGCTCTTCGGATGCAGAAGGCAGATCGACGCGTAGAAGGCATGGGCGGGCGGCGCGGTGAGGCCGGGAAACCAGAGGTCCGCGCGGATCGAAATCGGCGAGCACAAAAGCTGCACATCAGGGCGCGTGGCCCCTTCGGTCACGCGCAAGAGCGCCGTGCCCGAGCAGACGTGGCTCGCAAACGGGCCGGTGCCGGTCATGGCCCAGCGGGCGACCGACAGCGTGGCGCGGTCATAGCGCAGCCGGGCGGAAAAGGTTTCGGGCCGCGCGGCCGCATAGACCAGATCGACGCGCGGATGTTCGAGCAGGTTCTGACCGACCTCCGGCATGTCCCGGCGCACCTCGATCCCGAGCGCCCGCAGTTCAGTCTGGGGACCCAGTCCCGAGACCATCATGATCTGCGGGCTGTTATAGGCCCCGGCGGACAGGATCACCTCGCGCCCCGCCGTCCAGACATGCCCCGCGCCCTCGCGCGTGGCCTCGATCCCCGTGACGCGCGCGCCGTCGAAGGTCAGCCGCTCGACCGTCACCCGGTCCAGCACGGTCAGGTTGGGCCGCGCGCGCACCTCGCGGGTCAGATAGGCGCGGGCAGAGGAGGAGCGCCGCCCGCGCCCGTCCACGGCGATGTTGCCGGGGCCAAAGCCCTCTTGCAGCGCACCGTCATGGTCTTCGGTGATCGGATGGCCGGCGGCGGCAAAGGCATCGCGCAGCGGCTCGTGAAACAGATCGGCGTTCCGGATCGGGCGCACATGAACCGGCCCGCTGCCCCCGTGATACGCGGTCTCGCCGCGCCAGTGACGTTCGGAGCGCTTGAAATAGGGCAGCACGTCGTCATAGCCCCAGCCGTCGCAACCAAGCGCGGCCCATTCGTCATAAAGCCCGCGGTGTCCGCGGATATGAAACATCCCGTTGATCGACGACGACCCGCCCATGAGCCGCCCGCGCGGAATGGGGATCGCGCGGTTTCCCGTCCGCGCCTCGGGTTCCGACAGGTAGGGCCACGTGAACCGGGGCATCCTGAGCGCCTTCATGAACCCCAGCGGCATCCGGATGTAGGGATGCGAGTCACCGCCCCCCGCCTCGAGCAGGAGCACGCGCAGGCGCGGGTTCGCACTGAGCCGGTTGGCCAGAACGCAGCCCGCCGACCCCGCGCCGACGATGATGAAATCGTGGTCGGCCACGTCAGAGGACCTTGTAATACCAAAGATGCAGCGTGTCGGGGTGCCGCTCGCCGTAGCCGACGAATACATGGCGCGTCAGCCAGTCGTATTTGCCGACGGGCGCCTCGAGGACGGAATAGGTGCGGAAATAGTATTGGCCGGCATCGACGACTTTTTCCTTCATCTGGGCGCGCAGTTCCGGCGGAATATAGCGGTAGCCGGTGTTGCGAATGTTCACGAGGACGCCGTCGTCGGTTTCGAACGAATAGCGCGCGTCGATGCTGTCCACGCCATCGGGACGCACCAGGGGCCATTCCGTGCCGCCGGGCAGGATCGTGCCCTTGATTTCGGGTCCCTCGACGACACCGCCGCCGACGGTCATGATCAGCCGGTCGCCTGAGCCATGCAGGTTGCCGATGTTGCGCGCCGGGTTCACCGTCACCTTGGTCGCAAAGGCGAATTCGAGCGTCGGGGTCATCGTCGGCAGCCAGACCGGCGTTTCCTGAGTAAAGTCTTTCATCATTTCCTCACCTGTGGGTCCCCGCGCGATCCTGTCGGGCCGCGCGGGGGTGCGCCGGATCAGTCGAAGGTCACATCCTTGAACATCACGACCGGGAAGAACCGTTTGGTGGGCGTGAAATTCACTGCCTCATCCATGGCATAGACCGCAACGAAATTCCAAAGCGGAACCAGCGCAGCCTCGTCGTGCATGAGGCCGAAAGCCTGCGCCAGCACCTCGCCCCGCGCCTCGGGATCGAGGAGCGCGTTCGCCTCGGCGATATAGCCGTCGAGCGTCTCGTTGCGGAACGGCGAGAACGGCGAGCGCGACGTATAGGCGACGTTGAGCGCCTCGATCGGGTCGGACTGGTTGGCATAGGGGACGGCGGAAATCCCGACAAAAACGCCCTCGGGGTTGCCCGCGACCTCGCGGATTTTGCCCAGGAACTGGCCTGCGTCGAGCGTCTGGATTTCGGCGTCGATGCCCACCTCGCGCAGGTAGAGAGCTGTGGCCTCGGCGGTTTCCTTTAGCCCCGCAAAGGCCCCGCCCCAGACATCGAGCGGCAGCGTGAAACCGTCGGGATAGCCCGCCTCGGCCAGGAGCGCGCGCGCCTTGTCCGGGTCATAGGCATAAGGTTCGATGGACGGATCATAGCCCAGTTCGTTCTCGGCCACCGTCTCGGTCACTTCGGGAACGCCCGCGAGCAGACCGTCGATGATCGCCTGCCGGTCGACGGCATGGGCCATCGCCTGACGCACCCGTGCATCCGCCCATGGCACGTCCGGATTGCCGTTCTGGAACTGGATCGCGATGGTCGGATGGGCTGCGAGGTATTCCATGTGGAACCCCGCGGATTCGAGGCTCGACACATCCGTGTAGGGAATGTCCATGATCATCCCGACTTCGCCCGCGCGAAGCTGGGCCACCCGCGTGGCGGGTTCGCGGACATAGCGGAGCGTCGCGTTCTCGACCTGCGGCTTGTCGCCGTAGTAGCCTTCGTAACGCTTGAGGACGAGCTCGGTGCCCGGCGTATAGGACACGAACTCATAGGGGCCGGTGCCGACCGGATGGCGCATGAAGGTCTCTTCGCCAACGCGGTTGAAATAGGCTTCCGACACGATGGACAGACTACGCGACGGCATCATGCCCGCGTCCGGCGTATGGAATTTGAACCGCACGGTCATGTCGTCGATCGCCTCGACGGACTCGAGGGCCCGCGCCCGGCGCGCGTATTGCGGCGCCTTCTCGAGCATCCGGTTGTGGCTGAAGAGCACATCGGCCGCCGTCAGCGGATCGCCCGAGTGAAAGGTGACGCCCTCGTGGATGCGAAACACGACCTCGAGCCCGTCCTCGGAAATCTCCCAATCCGCAACGCTCGACTTCAGCTCGCCCTCGGTCGTGGTGGTCCAGAGACCCTCGGTGATGTTCTCGAGACTGACCCGCGCACCGGGCGCATGGCCGGTCGCTGTCATGTCGAGCGTGTCGGGTTCCTCTGACACCGCGACGATGAAGTTATCCGGCGTCGCCTGCGCGAACAGGGCGCCCGCGGAAACCGACAACAGGAACGTGCTGACCGAAACGGCCTGTATGAAACGTGACATTGATTTTCCTCCCTGCCGGCCCCCGTAACACCCTCCTCCGGGGCTTGGTCGGTGACCGAATGTTGTAGCGCGAGGCTAGGTCAGAATCAGCGACGAGGCAACTATTAATCATATGACAGATGAATTAATAGCGGACCTTCTCCGTAGGCTGGCATGGCTAACGGCGACCCATCACTATCTTTTATCGCATTGTTTTGGATTGCATTTCTCCCAGAGACAGCAAGACGGAACATGCACCTTTCCCGTCTGCTACAGGAAAGGTGAGCCATATTACACAGGACGACCCTGACCTAAGAGGCGTTGCGGCGGATGCGGCCCTCAACCGCGTCCCGGCCGGTCACTGTCGACAGAATTTCCCGCGCGTCGCCATTCCGCCCGGCCCAGGCCACGAACTGGTCGGGCCGCACGAGCACGGCCTCGTGCCCGAGTCGATCCCTGAGGTCGAGATCGTCGGAGAGTTGCACATGAAGCGGCAGTTCCAGCGCCTCAGCCGCCTCGACAAAGCGCGCAGCCTGACCGGACGGATCGCCGTCCAGAAGGAACAAGGTGAAGCCTTCGCCCAGCACGTCGAAGACATTGCCGCCCGCACCCAGTTGCGCAGGCGACAGGTGATGGCCCGCGCGGGCCTCGTGCCGGTGGTCCCCGCGCGCACTTGGACGCCCGACGCCACCATTAATCACGGACGACCCCGCGTAGTTGGGCGCGAAATTGATCACCTCGTCCATGTCGGCACGTTGCTCCCAGGCCGCGAGGAACGCATCGGCGTCCCTGTCCGGATCGAACCGCTCGAGGAACTCCTTGTCCTGCCGAATGAAGCGCGCGATGAAATCCCGGGCAGTGGACGCAAAGACCCCATGCCGCTCTTCATGGTAACTGTCCAGCAGGCTCTCGCTCCCCCAGCCCTGACAGGCGGCCGCCAGTTTCCAGCCAAGGTTGACCGCATCCTCGAACCCACTGTTTATCCCGTAGCCCCCATAGGGCGGATGGGAATGGGCGGCATCGCCCGCGATGAACACCCGGCCTTTTCGATACTGATCGGCGAGCGAAAAACGCATATCCCAGAATCCGACATGATCGAGCCGGAGGGCAAAGGGCGTGCCGACCGCGCGGTGCAGCAGACCCTCGAAGTCAAAGGTCTCGGCGGTCACGCCGTCAGGAACCGGCGCGTGAAAGAACCAGCTCTTGCCGTGATCGACGCGCCCGAAGAACCACCAGTAGCCTTCGTTTTCGGGATTGAGAACATTGTAGAACGCCTTGCCTGGATAGCGCGCCAGCAAGGTGTCCAGCTCGGGGCTGTCAAACACCAGAAGCGCCATCTGCCGCGCGTGGTCCTCCGCCGTTTCGCTGATGCCGGCGGCGCGACGGACAAAGGAATGGCTGCCGTCGCAGCCCACGAGGTAGCGTCCACGCAGAGTCTCCCGCGCTCCGCCCTGCCGCGGCGCGATGTCGAGCGTCACGCTCTCGGCGTCCTGCGCCAGCCCGACGCCAGACCAACCCAGCCGCACGTCGATGTTCGGGATCTCGGCCACCCGGTCGCGCAGAACCTGTTCCGTCGCATATTGCGGCAGCCGGGCGTGGGCCCGGAAGTAGAAGTCCCCGACCATCGACCGGTCGAGCCAGTTCTGGGCGTGGTCGCCCAGAAGGGTGCGATAAGCGGTGATCCCGCCGATGCCGCCGCCTTCGGGAATGGGGTGCGCCGTGCGAAGCGCGCGCTCGCAGTTCCAGAAGTGGAAATGCTCGACGGTCCGCTGGGTCAGGTTCTGACCTTTCGGAATGGGTTGCGGCGTCTCGTAGCGCTCGACGACTGCGACGCTCAGACCCCGTTGCCCCAAGTCTATGGCCAGCCCCATGCCCACGGGGCCACCCCCGTTGATGATCACGTCATACATCGCGCGCACCGACGAGCCACTGTTGAAGTGTGATTCGATCACAATACACATGATGCCAGGAAAACCCGCTTTCAGTCATAGCTAGTCGCGGCACGATGCAGCCCTCCCAATCCTTCTTCTTGGCCCACAGCAACGGCTCATTTACATCTGAAGCTGAACGGCGCCCGTCAGCCTTGTTAAAGCATCAAGATGGTTAGGTAAAGTTTTAATCATATGACTGATGTATTATTGAACCACAAAGCCCCTGCCTGCCCCGCCCGGACTGGGTTCTCGCAGCCCTGGCGCGCAGGTCGTGACCAAGCGGTGGTCAGCGCAGTAGGTCCTCGCTCAACATTTCCAGAAAACGCTCGGCGCTATGGGACAGCCGGTGGTGCCTGCGGGTGACGACGCCCGCATCGCGGGTGATGACGGGTTCGACCAGCGGCACCCAGGCCGCATCCGGCAGGGGTTGGGCACGAGCCAGCTTTTCGGGCAGGATGGCAAGCCCGATGCCACAGGCCGACATCCAGGCCGCGCTGCCCAGAAACCCGATCTCGGCGGTGACCCTTGGCCTGATGTCGAGCCGCGTCAGCGTCGCCTCGACGAGCCCGCGCACCCCGTAGTCGCGCCGCGACACGATCAGCGGCTCACCGTCCAGCTCGCGCCAGGCCACCGTGTCACGCCGGGCAAAGGGATGATCCGCCGCGCAGATCAGACACAATGGATCGGCATATAGGCTCTGCCAGTCGAGCGCCGCCTTGTCCTCGGGTTCGGTGCCGATGCCGAAGTCGGCGCGCTGCTCGAGGATGTTGGAAAAGAACTGGTTCGGCGCACAATCGTCCAGGATGAGCCGCACGCCGGGATAGGCCGCGGCAAAGCGCCGGACGGTCGCGGGCAACAAGGTCAGGCCGGTGGCCGGAGTCGCCGTCAGCCGGACATGACCACGCTCCAGATCGCGAAGCTCGCGGATGGTTTCCTCGACGTTCGAGACATCGCCAAGGATGCGCTCGACCAGCCCGATCACGCTTTCGACCGCTTGCGTGGGCGACAGGGACCGCGTGGTCCGATTGAACAGCGTCGCCCCGAAGGTCGCCTCGGCCTGCCGGATCAGCACGCTCACTGCGGATTGGGTGATGTTGAGCATGTCGGCGGCGGCGGAAATCTGTCCGGTGCGATAAACCTGCTGGATCGCGCGGAGCTGTTTGAGGGTCAGGCTGGAGATGGGCATGGCTTTTCATTCAATAATTGCATGAATAAATCAGCATAATTCGGTTATTTTATCAAGCTGCATGGTCTAGCCTGTCCCTGCGCACTGTCCGCCATGGATTCCATGTCGATCCGGGGACCGGACGGGCACCCAGGGAGGAAAACATGTTCAAATCACTCATCCGCGTCGCGGCAGCGGCAGCGACCGTTGCGACCTTCAGTCTGGCCGGTAGCGCGCAGGCGCAGGGCCGCATCACAATCGGTACCAACCCGCAGGGCACGCTTTACTACACCATCGGCAGCGGCATCGCCGCAGCGTTGCAGGAATCCATGCAGCGTCAGGTGACGGTGCAGCCCTTTACCGGCTCGTCCGTCTACATCCCGCTCATCTCGGCGGGCGAAGTAACGGTCGGCCTCAACTCCGCCATCGACGTGGGCGGCTGGTATACCGGCGACACCTCGGGCGAGGCACTGAAGGACCTGCGCGTTCTGGCCCGGCTCTGGCCGCTGCGGCAGGCCTATATCACCCGTGCCAATGACGGGCTGACCGAGATCAAGGATCTCGAGGGCAAGCGCGTCGTGGCCGACATGACCTCGCTCGTCGCCGTGTCGGCGGTGAACAAGGCGACGCTCCAGGCGGGCGGCCTGTCGCTCGACAGCATGGATCTGGTCGAGGTGTCCGGGCTTCAGGCCGGGATCGACGCGCTGGTCGAGGGCAGCGTGGACGCCACCGCCGCCGCCATCGGTATCCCGCTCACGCAGCAGGCCAATGCCACCATCCCCGGCGGTATCCGTTACCTGTCGATGACCGGTGAAAACGCGACGGAGGACTTCTTCAACGAAACGCTTCCGGGTGTCTATCCGCTCGAAGTCGGCCCGACCCCGGCGATGCCGGAAATCACCGAGCCGGTGATCGTCTCGGCCTACGACATCTTCCTCACCGTGAGCAACGAGATGTCGGACGAGGAAGCCACCGCGATCCTCACCGCGCTCTACGACGCCTTCCCGCAACTGCGCGAGGACTACCCGCCGCTGCGCGGGGGCGCGCAGGACAAGCTGGCCAGCCCGACGAACACGGTGCCGTTCCACCCGGCCTCCATCGCCTTTTTCCAGGACAAGGGCCTCTGGACCGCGGACAACGACGCGCGCGAAGCCACCTTCGCCGAGTAAGGCAACCGCCATGGGGCGTGGCGGAGCGATCCCGCCCGCCCCAAGTCACCGCTGGTCGCCCTGCGCCGGCTCTTTCGCTGCCAATCCAGTCCCGGTCCCACGGACCCTTCCCGGAGCAATCTCATGCGCCCCGCCATGCGACCTGTCGCCGCCGTTCTGGCCACAAGCCTGCCGATCCTCGGCATCCTGTGGATCTTCAACCTGCCCGACCGGCTGGGGATGGTCTTTGTCACGGAACAATACCTTGCCGTATTGTTGGGCTTGGGCGTCCTCGCCGCGCTTCTGACCCGGCCGCAGCCGCCCCTGCCCGCCGTCTTTGACCTGCTCTTGGGCGTGTTATCGCTCGCCGGTTGGTGGTGGCTCGCCGTCAATTATCAGGACTGGCTGCTCGACCCGGTGAACCGGGGGCCCGAAAAATGGGTGCCCGCGCTCGCCGCCCTCGCCGGTCTGTTCGAGGCGACGCGGCGCCACTGCGGCCTCGTGCTCACGCTTCTGGGCCTGGGCTTCATGGTCTACGGGTTTCTCGGCCATTTCGCGCCGGGGATCTTCGAAGCGGCCTATCTGACCCCGCCGCGTTACCTGCTTTATCTCTACAACGACACGAACGGCGTTCCGGGTCTGGTCCTCGGCGTCGCCGCCACGCAAATCCTTGGCTTCATCGTCTTCGGCGCGGTGCTGACGGCGGTCGGCGGGTCCGCGGCGATGACGGACCTCGCCATGTCCGCGATGGGCCACCGGCGCGGCGGACCGGCGAAGGTCGCGATCCTCGCCTCGTCGCTCTTCGGCACGCTCTCGGGATCGACCGTGGCCAACGTCATGTCCACCGGGGTCGTCACGATCCCGATGATGAAGAAAAGCGGCTGGCCCGCCCGCCATGCCGCCGCGATCGAGGCGGTGGCGTCGAATGGTGGCCAGATCGCACCGCCCGTGATGGGCGCGACCGCCTTCATCATCGCCGAGTTCCTGCAGATCTCTTATGCCGAGGTCGTGCTGGCCGCGCTGATCCCGGCGGCGTTCTACTACATCCTGCTCTACCGTCAGGTGGACAGCTACGCCGCCGCCCACGGGCTCGAAGGTGCGCCGCGCGAGACGCTGCCCAAGATGACGACCGCACTCAAGGGCAGCCTGCCGCTTGTCCTGCCGCTCGCCGTGCTGATGTATTTCCTTTTCTGGCTCGGCTATTCGCCGGGCAAATCAGCGCTTTATTCCGCCGGAGCCGCGCTCCTCATGTATCTCGCGACGAGGGGCCGGCTGGTGTCCGGCTTGCGTGAATTGCCCGGAATCCTCGTGCGGGCGGGCGAGACGCTCATCCCGATCCTGCTCGTCTGCGCTGTAGCAGGCATCATCATCGGCACGATCAACGTCACTGGGCTTGGCTTCGCCCTCACCCTCGCGCTTGGCAAAATCGCGGAACTGGGCGGCGTGCTGCCGCTTCTCATCGCGACCGCCGTCATTGCCATCGTGCTGGGCGTCGGGATGCCGACCTCCGGCGTCTACGTGGTTGTCGCGGTCCTGCTCGCCCCGGCGCTGGTGCGGCAAGGCGTTCCGATCACCTCGGCGCATCTCTTCATCCTCTACTTCGGGCTTCTGTCGATGCTGACGCCCCCAGTGGCCATCGCGAGCTATTCCGCCGCCTCGATCGCGCAGAGCGACATGTGGCAGACCGGCGTGACCGGCGTGAAACTGGCCTTCGTCGCCTACCTCCTGCCCTTCGTCTACGCCTTCAACCCGGCGCTCCTGATGGAGGGCACATGGCCCCAGATCGCCGTGTCTTGCCTGACCGTCTTTGCCGGCGGGAGCGTGCTGGCCGAAGTGCTGGTGCGCCGGACCGCCTTTGGCGGCGGCCTCCTGCGGCTCGCGACCGGGCTTGGTGGTGGCGTGCTCTTCGCCGCATCGGCGCTCTTTGGCACCACCGGCGTCCCCGCGATCCTGTCCACTCTCGTAGCCCTCGCCGTCCTCGCTGCGCTCTACTGGCGCGGGCGGGGTGGGAGTGCGGCGACCCTTCAATCCCAGACATCAGCAAACGGAGAAAGCGATGCCCGACCATAACCCCAATCCCCCCTACAAACGGATCGCGACCGAAGAGGCGTGGCTCCCGCAGGAAATCCTCGACCTCTACCGGGCCGAGATCCGCGACAAGACGATCAACGAGCCGGGCTTTCAGTCGCTCTGGGGCTTTTTTGCCGGGGACAACCCGATCGCCAAGGACCACAACCGCCGGATCGTCGGCCTGGGCGAAGAACGTCTAGCCGACATGGACCGCGCCGGGATCGACATGGCCGTGATCGCCCTGTCCTCGCCGGGGGTGCAGATCTTTGACCCGGCGACCGCCACCAGCCTGTCGATCAGCGCGAATGACCAGCTGGCCGAAGGCATCGCGAAACACCCCGACCGCTTTGTCGGACTTGCCGCCTTTTCGCCCCTCGACCCCGAAGGCGGCGCCAAGGAACTCGAGCGCGGCGTGACCAAGCTCGGCCTGCGCGGCGGGATCCTCAATTCCCACACGCTCGGCACCTATATGGATGACGAGAAATACTGGGACGTGTTCGAGGCGGCAGAGGCGCTCGGCGTGCCGATCTACCTGCACCCCAACACGCCCTCACCGCAGATGCTCCAGCCCTTCCTCGAACGCGGACTGGACGCGGCGGTCTACGGTTTCTCCTGCGAGACCGGTCTGCACGCGCTCCGCCTGATCGTGTCGGGCCTCTTCGACCGGTTCCCCAAGCTCCAGATCGTGCTCGGCCATACCGGCGAGGCGCTGCCCTTCTGGCTCTACCGGATCGACTTCATGCATACGCGCATTTCGCAGTCGAACCGCCACCCGAACGTCGGGCGGCTCAAGCGCAAGGCGTCGGATTACCTGCGCGAGAACTTCTACTACACCTCCTCGGGCGTCGGTGACCCCAAGCCTATCATGTTCGTTCAGGACGTGATCGGCGCGGACCGCGTCATGTATGCGATGGATTATCCCTGGCAGTATGTGATCGAGGAAACCGCGATCCTCGACAAGATGCCCGTATCCCCCGAAACGCTCAAAGCCTTCTACGAAGACAACGCCCGCAAGGTCTTCCAGATCGGCGCCTAAGCCCATACGACACCGGCCCGGCCCCAAGCGGGGCCGGGTCTTCAATGCCGCGATCCTTTTCAATGCGGTATGACCTCGGCTGACGACATCCTGCCAGCCGACCTGGGAGGCTGACTCAACTCGCCTCCCGACCCAGGCGACCCCCTGACGGAATGTGGGGCCATACGACCACTCGATCCGGTAAAGCAGAAAGGGCCGCGCCCTCGCTACGCGCCAAACCATTCACAAATCGCTCGGCTTCTGCCAGAACAATTCACAGAATGAATGTATCGGGCCGCTGGCCCCATGCGCGGAGGACCTGCGATGCGTTTCAAGCAACTCGACCTCAATCTCCTCGTGGCATTGGACCACCTGCTCGCGCTTCAGTCGGTGAGCGCGGCGGCGGATCGGATGAACATGAGCCAGTCGGCCATGTCGAACGCGCTGTCCCGGCTGCGACACTACTTCGACGACCCGCTGCTCGTGCAGGTCGGGCGGCGGATGGAGCTGACACCTCGCGCCGAGGCGGTCATGCCCGCGATCCGCGACATCCTCACGCGGGTTGAGGCGACGATCCAGACCGCGCCGGAGTTCGACCCGGCCCGGTCGACCCGCGAATTTCGAATGCTCATCTCGGACTACACGATGTCGGTGCTCATGCCGCATGTCCTGTCGCTCGCCGCCCATCACGCGCCCAACGTGCGGTTTCAGCTCCTGCCCCAGACCCTGCATCCGCACACTCTGCTCGATCAGGGCGAGGCCGACCTGTTCCTCGCCCCCTCCACCGTGCGCACGCCGGACCATCCGCAGGACGAGGTGTTCGAGGATCGCTACGTCTGCGCGGTCTGGAAGGACGGAAAATTCGGCAGGTCCGCGATCACGCCCGAGGAGTTCACGCAGGCCGCCCATGTCGTCATGGTGCCGCCCAACAGCGCCGCCTCAGCCGAAGCCTCGATGCTCGGTGCCTTGGGTGTCGACCGACAGATCGCGGTGGAGAGCTTTTCATTCACCGCGCTCCCTCATCTCGTCGTCGGCACCGACATGATCGCTACCGTTCACGGCCATATCGCCCGCCTCGCCGCGGCGAGCCTGCCCATCACGGTGCACCCCCTGCCATTCGACGTGCCCACCCTGAAACAGGGGATGCAATGGCACACCTACAGGTCCACCGATCCCGGTCTGATGTGGCTGCGCGGAATCATCGTCGAGGCCGGTCGGCTCCTGCCGCCGCTGCCATTCTGAGCGAGACGACCGAACATTGAGGCGCTGAATGGATCGCTTCCAATAATTCCATTTTTCAATTCCAATTACCCTCCTTAGCCTGCGCTGACGCATCCGAGGGCTGTCAGGGAGGACATCATGCAGGATCAAAGCGTTTTGATCGTGGGCGGCGGCATTGGCGGGCTCACGGCAGCCATCGCCTTGCTCGAAAAGGGCCACCGGGTCGAGGTCGTCGAGCGCGACGCGGAGTGGACGACCTATGGCGTCGGCATCATCCAGCAGTTCAACGTGATCCGCGCGATGGGGTCGATCGGGATGCTCGACGCCTATCTGGCCAAGGCCTTTGGCTTCGACCGCACGACGATCTTCGTCGGGCCGGGCGGGGAACAGGCGGCGGATTTCGAAACGCCCCGGCTGGCGGGCGAGGCCTATCCCTCGAACGCCGGGATCCGGCGCAGGGATCTTCAGGACGTGCTCGTCAAGGGCGCGCAGGATCGCGGCGCAAGGATGCGTCTTGGCACGACCGTCGAGGCCTTCGACGATGACGGTGCGGGGGTCGACGTGACTTTTTCCGACGGCAGCACCGCGCGCTACGACATGGTCGTGGGGGCGGATGGCGTGTTCTCGAAGACCCGCGGCATGATCCTGCCCGAGGCACCACAGCCGCGCTACACCGGGCAATGGGTCTGGCGCTACAACCTGCCCAAACCCGACGACCTGACCGGCATTCAGGTGTTTGTCGGCCCCTGCAACGCGGGCCTCGTGCCGCTGGGTCAGGGGCTCATGTATATGTTCCTTCTGAGCCAGGAGGAGCCGGGGATGAAGCTCGCCCCCGGAACCGAAGCGGCGACGATGCGCGACCGGTTCCGCATGGCCCCGCCGCAGATCGCGGCCTACCGCGAGGCGATCACCGACGATGCCGCCGTTGTGGGCCGCCCGCTCGAGGTCGTCTTTGTCGAAGGCGACTGGCACAGGGGCCGGGTGGTGTTGCTTGGCGACGCCGTTCACGCGTCCACGCCGCACTTGGCGCAGGGCGCAGGCATGGCGATCGAGGACGGGCTGGTGCTTGCCGACGAGTTGACTAAGGGCGAGGATTATGAGGCCATCTTCACCGCCTACCGGGCGCGACGGTTCGACCGGGTGAACCACGTGGCCAAGACGTCGATCCTGATCGGGGACGCTCAGATGGGCCACGTGCCGCCCGTGAACGTGCCGGAACTGAACGGCCAGACCATCGGCCTGATGGCGCAGCCGATATGACGACCACAAAGACCCATGGTCACGCCAAAGCCCCCGCCGGGGGCTTCGGTCATTTCGTCGAACGGGCATCACAGTCGATTTCGGGTCTTGCCGTTCTGGGGATGCTCATCGGGGCCATCGTAATCGTCGCCGACATCTTGATGCGCTGGCTCGCGGGCACCGCGGTCGTGGCGCTGAACGAGGTGATGTCGCACGTCTTCGCGATGGCCGTGGCGCTGACCCTGCCCGCCGGTGCGGTGGGGCGTGTGAACCTGAAGGTCGACATCCTGGCCAGCCAGTTCGGACCGCGTGTGACAAGGTGGCTCACGGTCTCCGGCTCGGTTCTTCTGGCCCTGTTCTTTGGCCTGCTGGCGTGGCGGACCCTTGGCCTCGCGTTCAAGTTCCACGAACAGGGCCGCGAGACCCTGATTCTGCAATGGCCGCTCGCGCCGACGTACTTCGTCGTCGCCATCGCCGCGAGCGTCGCCGCGCTCGCGCAACTGCGCAATGCCGTTCTGGACCCGCGCACGCCGTTGCAGGGCGTCGCACCGGGTGCGCGCACGACCGTCACCGGCTGGGTCCTCATCGCTGGCTTCGTAGCCTCGCTCGTCGGCGCGCTGTCATGGTGGCTCGTCAATCCGTCCGGCATGTCGGGCTGGGCCATGTCCGCGCCGGGGGCGACGGTGCTCATTGCCTTTGCCATGCTCTGGGTGGGCGTGCTCCTGCAACAGCCGCTGGCCGCCGTCACCGGGCTTCTGGGTATTGCGGGCACCACATTGTTCATCGGCTGGACATCGGCGGGCAACGTGTTCGCCACCGATGCGCTCGAATTCCTGACCAACGCGCAGGTCGCCACATTGCCGCTTTTCCTGATGATGGGCAGCTTCGCCGTGGTCGCAGGGATTTCTTCGGACATCTACCGGCTTGCCTCGGCCATCCTGGGCCGGGTGCGCGGGGGGCTCGCCTATGCCACCATCGCGGGCTGTGCGGGGTTCGGCGCCGTCTCGGGTTCGTCCATCGCGACCGCCGCCACCTTTGGCCGCATCGCGTTGCCTGAGATGAAGGCGCGGGGCTACGATCCCGCCTTCGCCTCGGGCACCGTCGCGGCGGGCGGCACGCTGGGGTCGCTGGTTCCGCCCTCGGGCGCGATCATCCTCTTCGCGCTCCTCACCGAGCAATCCATCGCGACGCTCTTCGTCGCGGCCATGGTCCCCGCGCTGCTCGCCATCAGTCTTTATTTCGTAGCGGTCTTCATCACCGTCCGGCGCAGCACGTCGGTCGAAGTGATGGGCGACCCCGAACCGCTGATCCCCGCGCTGATCTCGGCCTCGCCGGTGATCCTGCTCTTCGCTGCCGTGATCGGCGGGCTTTATGGCGGCGTGTTTACCGCGACCGAAAGCGCGGCCGTCGGCGCCGTCGGGGCCTTTGTCCTTGCCCTCGCCCGCCGCCGGATCAACCGGGCCACGTTCTTGACCGTGATGAGCGAGACGACCGCGACCACGGCGCTCATCTATGGCCTCATATTCGGGGCGCTGGTGTTTTCATTCTTCGTCAACATGGGACAGGCCCCCGACCTCGTGACCCGCTGGATCGCGGATTTCGACACGCGACCCGTGGTGATCCTCGCAGCCCTCATCGTGTTCTATGTCGTTCTGGGCGCGGTGATGGACAGCTTCGCGGTCATGGTGATCACCGTGCCCGTGGTCACGCCGCTGATCGTATCGCTGGGATACGACCCCTATTATTGGGGCGTGCTTATGCTGGTGGTGGTCGAGATCGGGCTGATCACGCCGCCTTTCGGGATCAACCTATTCGTTCTGAAAAGCCTGCAACCCGAGGTGAACGTGGGCACGGTCATGCGCGGCGTCCTGCCCTTCATCATGGCCGATATCGTCAAGATCGCGCTGCTCGTCGCCTTTCCGATCATCGCTCTCTGGCTGCCCGGCACGATGAACTGAACACGCCCGTAGCGGCATGGAAAAAGGGCCGGGAAAATCCCCGGCCCTTCTTTTTGTCGTGCGAGACGCTGATTACTGCGACGCCTTCGCCAGCTCTTCCTTGAACATCGCGATCAGGTTGGCCCCGTCCGGCACATTCTGGGCAAAGCCCGCCTCGATGCCCGGTCCCATCTTCTCGGTCAGGGCCGCGACGTCCTCGGCGCTCGCTTCGGTAAATGTGTGATCGCCCGACGAGGCAACCATGCCGCGCGCACCCTCTTCCCAGCCGTCGATAAAGGCCCCGAACCCACGCGTCGCGTCGCAGCCGGAATTCGCGTCGATCGCCGCCTTGGCCGCGTCCGACAGCCCGTCGTATTTGTCCTGCGCCATGAACACGACGCCCATCGCTCCGCCCAACGGGAGCACAAGGTGATCGGTCGTCACCTCGTTCAGCCGGAAGGCCGGAAAGGCGGTGAAGTTCAGCATTGTGCCATCGGCGGCCCCGCGTTGCAGCGCCTCGTATTGTTCGGTGATGTTGAAGGACAGAGGCGTGCCGCCATAAGCGCTCACGATGGCCGCAGCGGCGGGGGTGGAGGTGATGATCTTCTTGCCCGCGATATCCTCGATCTTGGTCAGCGGCCCGCCGTTGGTGGACAGCGACGCCTGCGGGAACTCGACAAAGAGCAGCGGCTTCAGCCCGTCGAAATCGCTGCCGAAAGCCCCTGCCTCATACATCCGGCAGAGCGCCACCGACCCCTGTTCGGCGCTATCGACCATGAAGGGAAGCGTAGCGACCAGCGTGTGCGGGAACTTGCCCGGATTGAACACGGTCATGCCCCAACCGATCTGGGTCACGTCATCCACGACGCGGTCGTAAAAGTTCATGTGGTTCGCGATCATCGGCCCGTGGCGCACGTCGATGTCAAGCTCGCCATTCGCGGCGGCTTCGACCCGTTCCGCCCAGGGCACGAGGAACCCGGAGTTGAGCGGATGCTGTTCGGGGTTGGTGGTCGCGAAGATCAGCGTTTCGGCGCTGGCGGCAAAGGGCACGGCGGCAAGCGCGGTGGACAGCGCGAGCGCGGCAAATCTGTATTTCATAGTGTCCTCCCATGGATCGTCGGAAAATCCGATCAACGGGAGCATAGGGCGCAGGGGATGCGTTCAGAAATTCTATCTGAAAATAGAATTCATGGATTCGGTGAATACATGAGCCTAGGTTTCGAAGGTCCGCGTCGTCTTGCGGCCCGTGACCTGATCCCAGAACTCGTCCGAACGTTTCTCGAACGTCCCCGCCGCCCGCGCGTCGCTCTGGTAGAACTGCCCCGCCGCGATCCCCGGCGCATAGGTCTGGTCCACCCAGCCGCGCGGATCATTGTGGGGATAACGGTAGCCTTCATGCCCCAGCGCCTTGGCCCCGGCATAGTGCCCGTCGCGCAGATGCAGCGGCACGGCGATCTGCGGCTGGCTGCGCACATAGGACAGCGCCGCGCCGATGCCCCGCACGGACGACGCCGACTTGGGCGCGCGCGCCACATGCAGCGCGGCATGAGCGAGGATGATCTGCGCTTCCGGGTAGCCAATCCGCTCGACCGCTTCCGCCGCCGCCACCGCTGTCTGGAGCGCGGTGTTGTCAGCGAGGCCCACGTCCTCTGACGCGTGGATCATGATCCGCCGCGCGATGAAACGCGGGTCCTCGCCCGCGTGGACCAGCACGGCGAGCCAGTAGAGCGTCGCGTCCGCGTCCGAGCCGCGCATTGATTTGATGAAGGCCGAGATCACGTCGTAGTGCTGATCGCCCGACCGGTCGAAATTGACCGCCGCCGCCTGAAACACCTCGTCGATCATGTCGTCGGTGATCGTGACCGGCCCCTCGCCCTCGTGCCCGACGGCGAGGCTTTCGAGCGTGACCAGCGCCCGGCGCGCGTCCCCCCCGGACCGCCCGGCGATGCGCAAGAGCTGTTCTTCGCCGATCACGATCTCAATGCCCGTTTCGGCCAGATAGGCAATCCCCCGGCGCAGCACGTTCGCCATATCCTCTGGCGTCAAAGGCTCCAGCTTCAGCACCTGCGAGCGCGAGATGAGCGCCTTTGGGATGGAATGATAGGGGTTCTCGGTCGTCGCCCCGATGAAATCCGCCGTCCCCTCTTCGCAGATGGTGAGCAGATCGTCGGCCTGCGTGGCGGACAGGCGGTGGACCTCGTCCACGAACATGAGAACGGGGTGCATCCGCGCCTCGTCCGCGATGCGCCGGATGTCCGACACCTTCACCCCGGCGGCATGAAGCACACGAAACTCCTTGCCCATCGTCGCCCCGATGGCCCGCGCGATGGTCGTCTTGCCGATCCCCGGCGGACCATAGAGAAGCAGACTCCCCAGCGCATTGGCCGCGATCCGGCGGCGCAGGAGCGATCCTGGCGCGACCAGCGCCTGCTGGCCGATCACGTCGTCCAGCGACCGGGGGCGCAGGACATCGGCCAGTGGCCTGCGTTTATCGCTGGGCGACGCGTCGAAAAGGTCCAAGATCGGCTCCGGGGTTCAAGGCTCAGGCGGGGTCAGGATCACCGCAAAGGGTCGGGTCCGCAACCTTCCGCAGAAACCCGCGCGGCCCCGACGGCTGCCGGAGCCGTAAGCCCGTCCCGTCCCGCCGTCAATCGCCGGGCACTTAGGAGCGGTCGCGACCGGGCCTCGTCCTCAGTCGTCGAAGATCGCGACGCAGCGCGTCCAGCCCGCCGAGCCGCCCTCGACCTTTACCGGAAAGGCCGCGACGGTGTAGCCGGTGGCGGGCAGGGCCTCGAGATTGTAGAGCTTTTCCATGTGACAATAGACCGTCTCGGCCCCGGCCTTATGGCCTTCCCAGAACAGCGCCTTGTTGCCGGTCTCGGCAATGGCCGCCTTCTGATAGCCCAAGGGCGCGTCCCAGCCCCAGGCGTCGATGCCACAGACCTTCATCCCCCGCGCGGTGAGGTAAAGCGTCGCCTCGCGCCCCATACCGATGCCTTTGGTCAGGTAATCGTCGTGACCGTAGCGCAGGCCCGCCGAGGTATTGACCAGCACGATGTCGCCGGGTTGCAGGTCGTGGCCGATGCGCGCAAGCTCCGCCTCGACCTCGGCCGCCGTGACCACATGCCCGTCGGGCAGATGCCGGAAATCGAGCTTCACGCCCGGACCCATGCACCATTCCAGCGGCACCTCGTCGATGGTGATCGCACGTTCGCCGTTGTTCATCGTCGGATGGTAATGCCACGGCGCGTCCATATGGGTGCCCGCATGGGTGGTGATCTCGCAATCCTCGCTCGCCGGTCCCGCGCCGCCCAGCATGTCGCCGGGTTCCAGCCCCGCCATGGGGGCGAATTCGGCCGCGCCATAGTCATGGTCGTGAAAGGTAATCTTCGGCAGGAGCGGCGGCGGATCGCTCGCAATCCCGGATTTGAGCGGAACGGACAGATCAACGATGCGACGGGCCATGAGCCGCCTCCCTTCTTGTTGTTTCAGCGTTGCCCGCGCCCGGCACGCGGGCGCAGGCCGGGGCGATAGGGCACGGGCAGGAACACCTCGCCCCCGCGCACCGCGAGCGGAACGGGGGTAAGGTGATCGCCCAGACAGGGGCCGATCACGCAAAGCCCCGTGTCGATCTCGAAAAGCGCCCCATGCGCCCCGCAGACGATATGGCTTTTGTCGCCGCTGAGGAACTCGTCCTTGCGCCAGGCCATTCGGGCGTTGTCGTAATGGGGGCAATGGTTGCGCCAGCCGTGCAGCGCGTCGCCCCGCCGGACGATGAACATCGTGTCGCGGCCCTCGCCCAGCGGGTCAAAGCCGCGCGACGCACCGTCGGGCAGGTCCTCGACCCGGCAGACCGGCGCACTCACCCTCACCGCCGGGCGGTCGTCCGTCAGTCCGTCGCTCACAACCGGCCCTCGGTCATTTGCCCGGGGGCTTGCCGCCCGGCGCCCATTTCTCAACGTTCTCGAAGAGGAAGAGCTGGCTTGCCTCCGGCCCCATGTCGGTCGTGCGCGGCTCCCAGGTGTCGTCGTGGACATCCATGTCCGCGTCATATTCAAAGTGGGTCATAAGCGGGCAGTTGAAATACCAGAACCAGTTCGAGCCGAACTTGTGCCGCCCCGGTCCCCAGAAGCTCTCGTAGCCCTTCTTGATCAGCCGCGACCCCGCGAGCATCAATTCGGTCGGCCCCTGCATGTGAAAGGCGAGATGTTCGAGTCCCTGCATGTAGACCGGCGTTTGCAGCATGAAGAGCGTGTGGTGATCGCGGTTCGCACGCGGGCGCAGGAAGGGCCCAACGCCGTTGAAGCGGTCGGTCAGCACGAATTTCAGCCGCTCGACATAAAAGGCCTCGTGTTTCGGCATGTCCGGCGTGAAATAGACGATATGGCTCAGGGTGCGTGGCTTGGCGGGCGCGTCCTGCCATGCGCCCACGTTGTTCATCCCGCGCGCGGGCTCGGACCCCGGGCTGTTGACGCGCTCGGGTTCCAGTTCGGGAAAGGTCCGGCGGGTGACCTGAAACTTGAGCGCCATGTTCAGGTCGTCAAGAAGTGTGATCGAGCCGTCCTCGGCGCGCACCACATCGCGGTCAGTGCTCAGTTCCGCCTCAATCTCGTCCAGCACAGAGGCGCCTTCGACGCCGTAAACCGTCTGCCGCAGGGTCGAACCAGAGGCGAGCGGCGCGGGCAGCGATGCGTCGTCGCGCCGGCGCACGGTGACAGCCGTGTTGTCGATCGCGGTAAAGGTGCCGCCACTGGCTTCGTCCCAGCTTTGCTCGTCGAGCCCGTAATCGCTCAGGAACGTGCGACAGGCCGACAGGTCGTCGACGCCGAAAACCATCTCATCAGGTCCGATGATACGCATGATGTCCTCCCATAGGTCGGGACCGAACCTAGGAAGGCTTCTGGTATTGGGGAAATTGTTATTTCGCATTGGGACTATGGATCACGTCCATACATCACCCCCGGTCTTTCAATTTTTCAAACGCCGGCGCCGCCGATACGGTCCCGCAAAAATCCGGAGGAACCCCGCAATGGCCCTGTTTGAATATTTCCCCAACTACGTCTGGAACCTGTCGCTTTCCATCGCCATCGGATCGGGCGCGGAAATCGGTGAAATCATCGACATGTCCAAGCCCCTGCTCGAGGCGGCTGAAGCGGGCGAAGACGCGGGCACTGCGGAGTTTCTGGCGGAATGGCTCAAGAAAGCCAACGATCTGGAGGCGCAGGCCGCCGACGACGAGGCCCGCGAGCGGCTGTTCTCGGCGGCAGAGAAACTGCGCCGCGCGGCGCTTTATCTGCTGACTGCCGAACGGATGCAGGGCCATGGCCATCCGGGCCGGGCCGAGACCTATGACCGCGCGCTCAAGTCCTTTGACAAATACGTGGCCTATGGCGGCGAGAACTGCGAGCGGGTCGAAATACCCTACGAGGGCAAGACGCTGTCAGGGTATCTCACCCGCGCCGAAGGCGTCGACGGCCCCGCCCCCGCCGTCCTGTTCCTCAACGGTCTCGATAGCTGCAAGGAACTGCTCTATTGGACGCGGCTGCCGCAGGCGCTGGCCAAACGGGGCATCTCCACGCTCTGCCTCGATCAGCCCGGCACGGGCGAAGCAATCCGGCGGCAAGGCCTTCACGCGCACTACGACAGCGAACGCTGGGGCACGCCGGTCTACGACTGGATGGCCGGGCATCCCGAGATCGACGCCGAACGGATCGGTTGTTCGGGGATTCCTCTGGGCGGCTATTACGTGCCGCGCGTGGTCGCGAACGAGCCGCGCTTTGCCTCTGGCGTAGTCTGGGGTGCCAACCACAACTGGGCCGAAGTGCAGGAAAAGCGCATGAAGCGCGAGGGCGAGAACCCGGTGCCGCACTACTGGAAACACGTCTGGTGGGTGTTCGGCGCGACCGATCAGGACGACTTCATGGCCAAGGCGAAGGGGATGAACCTCAATGGCCAGATGGAGAAGATCAAAGTGCCGTTCCTTGTCACCCACGGCGAAAAGGACCGCCAGATCAGCCTCGACTATGCGCATCAGGCCTATGATCAGCTCGTCAATTCCCCCAAGCGGGAGCTGAAAATCTTTACCGCCTACGAGGGTGGCGTCGAACATGTGGGGGCCGACAACATGTCCTTTGGCCGCTCGCTCATCGCGGACTGGTTCGCGGAAACGCTGGGTGGCAGGACGCACTTGTAACGCGCAAAAGCGGTCCCAGGGTCCAGCGACCGGGGCGGCGCGTCAGGATCGCCCCGGTGCGTCACAAATCCGCGCGGCCCCTTTCGTTTCCGCGCCCCGCCCCGTAGAAGTCGTTTCATTGACTGTGAGTCAATAATGGCAACCGGAGCGGCCCCCAATGCGAATGCGCGACACCTTCATCAAACCGATGCACCCCGAGGGCCGCCGCTTTGTCGCGATCTTCGGCGTGATGACGGTCGCGGCCTTCCTGCTCAACGAATATTTGGGCTGGGTCTTTCTGGGTCTGACGATTTGGGTCTACTACTTCTTTCGCGACCCCGAGCGCGTGACACCCGCGCGTCCCGGTCTCGTGGTCAGCCCAGCGGACGGGATCGTGTCGCTCATCGAACCCGCCGTGCCGCCCGCCGAGCTTGGGATGCCCGACGTGCCGCTCACCCGTGTCAGCGTCTTTATGAGCGTCTTCAATTGTCACGTGAACCGCGCCCCGGTGGCGGGCGAGGTCATGGCCATCGCCTATCGCCCCGGCAAGTTCTTCAACGCCTCCCTCGACAAGGCGAGCGTGGATAACGAACGCAATTCGGTCCGCCTGCGCATGGAGGACGGGCGCGAGGTGGCCGTGGTCCAGATCGCGGGCCTCGTCGCGCGACGCATCGTCTGTTTCACCAAGGTGGGCGATCGTCTCGCCACCGGCGAACGCTTCGGCCTCATCCGCTTCGGCTCGCGGCTCGATGTCTATTTGCCCGAGGGCGTCGCCCCGATGGTGGCGATCGGACAGACCATGGTGGCCGGGGAAAGCGTGATCGCCGAGCTGACGTCACCGGCCGCGCGGGAGTGACCATGGCTAACCTCTCCGGCAAGGTCCCCACAGAGTTCCCCCTGATCCAGCTTCTGCCCAACATGCTGACGATCACGGCGATCTGTGCCGGGCTGTCGTCGATCCGCGCCGCCTATCAGACCGATTTCGTGGCCGCCGTGCAGCTGATCCTGCTCGCTGCCATCCTCGACGGCATCGACGGCAAGATCGCGCGGCTTCTGGGCAGCGACAGCCGCCTGGGCGCGGAACTCGACAGCCTCGCCGATTTCCTGAACTTCGGCGTCGCGCCGGGGCTTGTCCTTTATTTCTGGGTCATCGAGGACATGACCAGCGCCGCGTGGCTGTCCGTCCTCATCTACGCAGTGTGCTGCGTCATGCGGCTCGCCCGCTTCAACGTAGGCGACAAAAGCGAAACTCCGGTGGACAAGGCGTTCTTCATCGGCGTGCCCGCCCCTGCCGGGGCGCTGCTCGTGCTCTTGCCGATGTTCGTGTCCTTCGCGCTGGCCGACAACCCGGTTGTGCCGGGAATCGTCGTCTGCATCCATGCCGTGCTCGTCGGCCTCTTGATGATCAGCCGCATCCCCACATGGTCGTTCAAGAAGACCCGGATACAGCGCCGGCACGTCAAGTTCGTACTCATGGGCGTCGCCATCATCGGCGCGGCGGTCATGCTCCAGCCCTGGACGACGCTCGTCGCGATTTGCCTCGCCTATATCGGCATGGTCGTCTGGGCATTCGTGCATCACGTGAAGAAGGTTTGACCATGGATATCGAAGCCGTCGGCGTTTCCTATGCCCGCTGGGCCCCCATCTATGACCGGACCTTCGGGGCCGTGACCAACGTTGGCCGCAGGCGGGCCGTGGCACATATCAACGCGCGCGGCGGTTCCGTTCTCGAGGTCGGCGTGGGCACCGGGCTGTCGCTCGCTCATTACGACGCGGGCGTTCAGGTGACGGGCATCGACTTTTCCGAAGAGATGCTCGCCAAGGCCAAGGCCAAGGTCGCGACGCTCGGTCTGTCGCAGGTCGTCGCGCTGCGGCAGATGGACGCCCGCTATCTCGACTTCCCGGACGCGAGCTTTGACACCGTCGCCGCGATGCACGTGCTGTCGGTTGTGCCCGAACCCGAGCGAGTCATGTCCGAGATCGCGCGGGTCCTGAAGCCCGGCGGACGCGTGGTCATCACCAACCATTTCAAACGTGACACCGGCCCGCTCGCCACCGTCGAACGGGTCGCGGCGCCCTTGGCCAACGTGTTGGGATGGCATTCGGATTTCGGGATCGAACGCGTGCTGAGCGAGCCGTCGCTGTCGGTCGAACTGAAGTCCAAGCTGCCGCCGATGGGCATGATGACCTTTCTCGTGCTGACCAAGGACGGCTGATCCTGTCAGCTGTCGAGCGGCACCCGTTTCGCCTCGGTCGCAGTCAAAAAGGCCGCGAGCGGCGCTCCGGTCTCGACCAGCGGAGCGATGGCGGTTTCAGGGTCACCGGAAAGTGGCAATTCGACGAAGACAAAGACATCGGGGACGCGCCCCTCTTCCTCTTTGTGCGGCATGGCCATTTTGCCCGCCGTCCATTCCGCGTGGCAGGCGTGGCTCTCTCCGGTCCGCGTTAGCGCCGCATCCAGCCCCTCGGGCGTCACGTCATTCATATAGCACACCACCCGCCGCAATGACGGCGCCGGGCTATCCGGCTGCCAGTGCGACCAGCAGCCAAGCCGCGAGGACAGGAACCGTCCCTTGTCCTCACGCAGTTCATCGACCCGGTCCCAGGTGTCGATCTTGGTCAGGATTCCCTCGCTCACGCCATAGGCGATTTCGGCGATCCCTTCGGGCGCTTGGCCAATCCCCTCGGACAAATGAAGCGAACGGATCACATGGTTCTGGATATACCAGACAAGGTCCGGCAGATGCCGCGCGATATCGGCATGGGGGCCGGACCAGTGATGGTGGAACTGCGCGCGCGTCAGATCTGCGCGCGGCCAGATGATCGTGTTGCGCTTGTTGGGCTGCATTTCACGCCTCCCCAAAGGCGTCGGCCATCGCCGCGCGCGCCATGCGGATCGCCTCGGCGGCCTTTTGCGAGGGCGTCCATCCGTTGAGCCGGGGTGCGATGAGGGCGCTTCGATGTCGATGCGCACATCTTCGGGCAATCCGCGCAGGAACCGGATCACGTCGAAATCGCCATCGCCCGGATAACGCCGGTCCGCCACAGCCTCGTGCAGCCATTCATCTTTGGGCCGGGATAGAGGCCCGTCGCAAAGCTGGCCATGACCGATGGGCGCACGGCGCGGCTGATAGAGCGACTCGAGCCCGCCTTCGTTGCGGTAGAAATGAAGGATATCGGCGGAAATCGTGGAGGGCGTTTCGACGGACAGCAGGAAATCCTCGGCCTCGGGCAAGGTGTTGATGAGACCAAAGGCGTGGAACTCCAGATGCGGCTCGATCCCGCGTTCGCGCGCAGTCAGGCAAAAGGAATCAAAGACTTCCCGCGCTCGGTTCATGTCCTGTTTTTCCAGCGTCACCGTGACCCGCTTGCCGCCAAGGATCGCGGCCACGTCGAGGTTCATCGCGAACAGATCGGCGCTGTAGGTTTCAGGCAGCGAAAAGACGTCCATGCCGTAGATCTCCACGCCCAACCGGTCCGCCTGTGCCCGCAGCGCCCGCGCCTGCGCCTCGGTTTCCACGAAAGGACTGCCGGACCGGGCCGAACGCGTGACGAAGAGCGACACCGCCCGCACCTCATTCGCGGCAGCGATATCGACCAATTCCTCGGGCTGCGCCCCCGCGGCCGCCAGATGATGCAGACATAGTCGTTCCATGCTCACTCCCCTCGCTATCCGCAGGACCGTCGCAGAATTGCATACTTATAGCTAGCAATTTGTATTATTGAAATGAGGCAAGAACAGACAACGGGCAAAGGAGCTTTTGATGAACGACGAACTGGCGATCCGCAGGCGGGTCGAACGCTACTGCGATGCGGTGAACCGACGCGACGGAGCGGCCTGGATCGACTGCTGGTGGCCCGACGCGCGCTGGCTCATCCGGGACCGCCGGATCACGGGCACCGAGGACATCCTGAGCGCTTGGGAAACGGCGATGGCGGGCTACGCGCAGGTGCATTTCTTTGCCCAGATCGGAACCATCGCGCAGACCGGGGATCGCGCCAAGGTCAGGGTCTATACCACCGAACACCTCACCACGATCGACGGCGCCGAGCGGCTTCAGATCGGCGAATACGACGACCTGCTGGAGAACCGCGAGGGCGTCTGGCGATTCGCAGAGCGCTCGTTTCGGGTGCGCGAGCAGCGACACGTGGACTCAGGCGAGCGCCGGTAACTCCTGCCGCGCCGCCCAATCCTCGAGCGAGGTGAGCGTCACGGGAAGCTCGGCCAGCACCGGCCCCATGTCGACGGAAAACGGCTTGGCCACCGGGTCGTTATACCACGCGTATTTCTTGGTCATTTCCCGCGCAAGCACCTCGCGTTCCAGCGTCGCGGTCTGTGAAAACACGTTCGCCATGACCTCGTCGCAGGTTTCGACCGGCATGGATTTGAACCGAAGCGGCATGTCCCAGACCTGCGACAGCCGCCGGGCAAGATCCGGCCCGCGAATGGCCTCCGGCCCGCCCACCGGGAAAATCCGGCCCGCCAGATGGGGACGCTCCGCAGCCGCGTTCATCAGCTTCGCCAGATCGTCGTGACAGATCCAGCAAACGTCCAGATCCTCGCGGTGCGGGTAGTGGATGAGGTGGTCCCCGGCAATCTCGGGCCAGGCCCAGGCCTTGAGCAAGTTGTCGAGGTAAACCACCGGCTGGATCGTCACCGCAGGCACCCCCGCCCCCATCACGATATGGCGCATCTCGAGCCGCGCATCCTGCGCCTTGATGTCCATCATCTCGTCAGGCAGCGGCATCGAGGTGTTGAAGACGAGCATTTTGACCGTCGGGTTCTCGGCTGCCGCACGGGCAATGACCTGCGTCGCCGCCAAGAGCGGCTCGGCGGCCTGAAACGACGTCGAGGGCAGGTTCAGAAGGACGGCATCCGCGCCCTCCATCGCCGCAACGAGGCTCGGTTGATCGTCGTAGTTCGCAGCCCGTGGCACCGCACCCTCGGGTAAACCGGCACCCGCCGGATTGCGCGCGATGGCGATGGGCGTGTGACCGGCGGCCAGCGCGGCCTTGACCTGCGCCAGCCCCTGATCCCCGGTGGCGGAAAATATGGCGAGCTTCATGGTCTCTCCTCCTCAGTTCATCAGGTTCGGCAGGAACAGCACGACACCCGGCACCGCGATGATGAAAAAGAGCACCACGATATCCGCGATCAGGAACCGCGTCGTGCCCTTGAAGATCGCGCCCAGCGAAATCCGCTTGTCCACCACGTTCTTGAGCACGAAGACGTTGAGCCCGATGGGCGGCGTCATCATCCCGACCTCGAGCAGCTTGGCAAGGAAGATGCCCAGCCAGAGCTCATGCACGCCAAGCGATGCGGCGACCGGCAGCACGATGGGCAGCGTGATGATCATCGCCCCGGTGGGTTCGAGGAACATGCCGAGGATCAGGTAGACCACCATCAGCGCCATGAGGAACAGGAAGGGCGAGGAACTGACCGCGCTCACCACGTCGGCAATATAGCCATCGACGCCCGACAGCGCGACGAAACGGGCCAAAAGGTTCGCACCGATCACGATGAACAGAAGCGACGCGGTGGTGATGAAGCTCTCGCCCACCGACAGGCGGAAATTGCGCCACGTGAGCTTGCGTAGCGCCGCCGCGATGATCGTGCAGAGCGCCGCACCCACCGCACCGGCTTCGGTCGGGGTAAAGAGGCCCGCGAACAGACCGCCGAACACGAGCACGGCAAGAAGCAGCGCCGGGGTCACGCCCGCCAGCATCCGGAATTTCTCGCCTATCGTGAAGGTCTCGGTCGCGCGTGGGGCGACACCGGGGACCAGCCAGGCCCAGCCGACGACGACAAAGACGTAAGACAGGGCCGACAGCAGACCGATCCCGACCCCGCCCAAGAACAGGAGGTTGATCGGAACCTCCGCGATGATCCCGTAAAGGATGAGCAGGATTGACGGCGGGATGAGCGCCCCAATGGTGCCTGACGCGGCGACGGTGCCGGTGGCGAGCCGCGGATCATGGCCGTGGCGCAGCATCTCGGGCACTGCGATTTTGCCCATGGCGGCAGCGGTGGCAACGGACGACCCCGTGACGGCGGCAAACCCCGATGCGCCAAAGATCGACGCGACGGCAAGCCCGGCGGGAAGCCGTGACAACCACGCGCGGGCCGCATCGAATAGCCCCGCCGTGATCCCCGTGTGATAGGCGAGATAGCCCATGAGCAGGAACATCGGGATCGACGACAGCTCCCAGCTCGCCGCGAAGTCGTAAGGGATCGTCTTCAGCGCTCCGATCGCGGGCCGCCAGCCGAACATCGCGTAGATGCCCGCGAAGGGGACGAGGAACAGCGACACCGCGATGGGCATGCGCAGGACGATCAGCAGAAGCAGGACACCCAGACCGATAAGGCCGATGTCCACATGGCTCAGTTCCATCATTGCGCCTCTCCGATCTCTTCCGAAAAGGCGCGCAGACTCTGGCCGCCGTCACGGGTGTGGGCGCCGAAAAGATAGGCCACGAACTTGAGCGCGAAGAGCAGCGTGAGGAAGCCATAGCCCAGCGGGGCCGAGAACCGCACGGGCCAGGTGATGATCTTTTGTCCGCGCTCGATTTCAAACGTGCCGGCGTTGTATTTCGACACGGCCTCGATCCAGACCGCATATGTCAGGAAGCCGCAGACGATCATGCAGACCAGGAAAATCCAGCCATAGAGGTGCTTCTGGGTCCGACCCGGAAAGGTCGCCGTCAGCACCTCGACCGAGACGTGTTTCTCGATCCGCTCGACAAAGGCCAGAGGCAGGAAGGTGATGATCGGCATGTAGTAATTCGCGACGAGGGTCAGCGTGGCGGGCACGGGCGCGTTGAAGAGGTTCTTCATCACGACATCCGCCGTCACCTGCACCATCATGACCACCACCGCGAGCGCCGCGATCCAGCTCATCACGAGGGTCGCCGCGTCGATTATTCTGAGCACTGCGCGCATGGTTCGCCTGTTGTTGGGACGTGAAAAGGGAAAGCGCGGGCCGAGGCAACGCTCCGGCCCGCGCCTGTCCAGGATCTTACTGGATCCCGTAGGTCGAGACATCCACCTTGGAATAGATCTCGTCGATGTAGAGCTGGCGGATGGCTTCGATGCTGCCGTCCGTCTCGTTCGTGAGACCCTTCCACTTCTCAATCAGTGCCGAGACCTTGGCGATCTTTTCATCGACGTTTTCGAGGCCGTACTGGTTCGCGTATTGGTCGCGCACGACCTGCTGGTCCTCGGTCACGAACTCGGTGATCCGGGCCTTGTCTTCGTCGCTCGCACGGAACACGGTCTTTCCCGCGTCCTCCATCGCCTTGATCCCTGCCGCGTTGCGCTCGACGTTCAGACTCCAGGACGTGAGCGCGAGGGTAGCGGCGGCGTTCATCACGGCGGTGCGCTGCTCTTCGGAAAGGCTCGCCCAGGTATCCGCGTTCATGTTGGCCGTGCCCAGACCCGCGAACATGCTGCCCGGGATACCTTCGACAAAATAGTCCGCGATCTCGATATAGCGCAGGCCAGTCAGGTTCTCGGCGGCGTTTGCCGAACAGTCCACGTTGCCGGTGGACAGCGCATCGTAGATTTCGTTGCCCGAAAGGGCCACGCGCGTGCCGCCGAAGTATTCGACGAGCCGCCCGGCATCTGCGGCACCCGTGCGGACCTTCATACCCTTGAGATCGTCGAGCGAGGCAACCGGCTTGTTACAGACAAAGCCGTAATCCACCGCCGCGCCGCCCACGAGGTAGACGGTGTTCAAGCCCTTGAGCTGTTCCTGGCAGTCCGGGCAGTCCAGCATGATGTATTCCATCGACGCGCCGATCATCGCCGGACCGGCATAAGTCGCTTCCGTGCCCGAGGTGGCGAGCATCCCCAGATCAGCGGCGAGATTCAGTTCGGAATATTCCGCCGGGAAGTACGGAAACAGCACGTATCCGACATCGGTCAGCCCGTCCCGCACGCCGCCCAGCATCTCGCCCAGCGACAGAAGCGACATGGAGAACACCTTCACGTCCATGTCGGCGGTTTCCTTCAGTTCTTCGGCAAAGGCGAGCGCCCCGTCGAAGTTGTAGCTGCTTTCCGGCAGACCGACTGCATAACGCAGGTCCTGCGCGGCGAGCGGTGCGGCGAGGGCCAGCGAAGCGACCATACCTGTTGCCAGGCGCGATGCGCCTTTGTTCGAAAATTCCATCAGTGTTCCTCCCATGTTTCACCTGCCCTTGCCGCTCTTTCCGTCGGATCGGGGGCAGGCATCCTGAAATCGTCTGGTTCGCGTCTTGCGCCCGTCGTGTGCACTTACGCAGAGCAGAATGCGCTTGAAACACCGTCTAAAAATACGAGCGCTATGTAAATTGTATACAGATCAGGCTTCACCAATATTCTGTCTTGATTGACACAGGTATCGAGCACTGAATCGACGCCGTCCTTCGACACCTCAATCATTTCGTTGCACTTGAAACGAGTTTTTCCTATGATCGTCTCAGCGAACGATGGAAGCCAAGCCGGGAAGCCCCTGCTTGCGTAACAGGGAGGACCGACATGACCGCACATGACCTGCCCCAAGGCATGATCCGTGCCCCGCACACCTCGGGCACCCACGAAGGCTATATGCCTGGCTGGGCCAATGATTTCGAAACCGAGGCCCTGCCCGGCGCCCTGCCCCAGGGGATGAACAGCCCGCAGAAGTGCAACTACGGGCTTTATGGCGAACAACTGTCGGGCACCGCGTTCACCGCGAACCCGCCGGAACGGACCTGGACCTACCGGATTCGTCCAAGCGTCAAACACTCGGCGCGGTATGAGCGGATCGAGTTGCCCTACTGGAAATCCGCGCCGCACACGCCGGCGAATGTCACAAGCCTGGGTCAGTATCGCTGGTCGCCCATTGAGGCCGAGGACGATTTCGACTGGCTCACCGGGATGCGGACCATGACCACGGCGGGTGACGTGAACACGCAGGTGGGCATGGCGTCGCATATCTATCTCGTCACCAAATCCATGGTGGACGCCTATTTCTACTCGGCCGATTCCGAACTGCTCGTGGTTCCGCAGCAGGGCAAGCTGCGGTTCGCCACCGAGCTGGGCGTGATCGACGTCGAGCCGCAGGAAATCGCGATCATTCCGCGCGGCCTCGTCTACCGGGTCGAGGTGCTGGAGGGGCCGTGCCGTGGCTTCGTCTGCGAAAACTACGGCCAGAAGTTCGAGCTTCCGGCGCGTGGTCCGATCGGCGCCAATGCGCTCGCCAACCCACGCGACTTCAAGGCGCCCGTGGCGGCCTTCGAGGACCGCGAGGTGCCCTCGACCCTCACCATCAAGTGGTGCGGGCAGTTCCATGAGACCAAGATCGCGCAAAGCCCGCTCGACGTGGTCGCCTGGCACGGCAACTACGCGCCCTACAAATACGACCTCAAAACCTACTGCCCTGTCGGCGCGATCCTGTTCGACCACCCGGACCCGTCGATCTTTACCGTGCTGACTGCGCCGTCGGGTCATCCTGGCACGGCCAACATCGACTTCGTGCTGTTCCGCGACCGCTGGATGGTGGCCGAAGATACGTTCCGCCCGCCGTGGTATCACAAGAACATCATGTCCGAGCTGATGGGCAACATCTACGGCCAGTATGACGCGAAACCGCAGGGCTTCGTCCCCGGCGGCATGTCGCTTCACAACATGATGCTGCCGCACGGGCCGGACCGCGAGGCGTTCGAGGGCGCGTCCAACTCGAACCTCGGGCCGCACAAGCTCGAGAACACCATGTCCTTCATGTTCGAGACGCGCTTCCCGCAGCATCTGACCGAGTTCGCGGGGAAGGAAGCGCCGCTTCAGGACGACTACATCGACTGCTGGGACAGCCTCGAGAAGAAGTTCGACGGGACGCCGGGGCTCAAGTAACCTGCACAACAAGCGTCGAGGGGATCAGACCATCCCCTCGACCACCTCGCGCAGGATTTTTCCCGACACCGACCGGGGGAGGTCGTCCAGCGCCACAAAGACCACACCCTTTGGCCGCTTGTAGCTGACCAGTTCCGCCGCGCAGATTTCGTTCACGTGGTCTTCGGTCAACGTGTCGTCCACACGGGCGATGACGGCCACTGGCACCTCGCCCCAGCGGTCGTCGGGCTTGCGCACGACGATGGCATCGGCCACGCGGGGGTCAGCGAGCAGCACGCGCTCGATCTCGGCGGGGTAGATGTTTTCACCCCCCGACTTGATCAGATACTTCGACCGGCCAGCAAATTCATAGCCGCGCTCGGTCAGCCGGAACATGTCGCCCATGTGGAACCAACCGTCCGCAAAGTCCTTGGCGTTGACCTCGGGCGCGTTCCAGTAGCCCGAGAAGAGCGTCGGTCCCCGCACCCAGGCCTCGCCCGCCTCGCCCGGCGCCACGTCGCGCCCGTCCGGGCCGACGAGCCGCAGTTCGGTCAGGATGGACAACCCCTTGGCAAGGCTATCCTGCGCGCGGCCCACCGGGATAATATGGCCGGACAGGGGCGGCATCCCGGTCTCGGTCGCGCCGAAACTGTTCACATAGGGCGCGTTCACCAGCGTCGTGATCTCGTTCACCACGGACAGCGGCACGAGGACGGCCATGCAGCCCACACCGCGCACGCCCTTGATCGCGGGGTTTCGCTCCTTAATCCGCGCGATCAGCGGCTCGATGGTGGCGGGCACGAGCATGAGCCAGCCGATCGGATAGGCTTCCAGCGCGTCTATGATCGCATCCGCGTCGAACCCGTCCACGATCACGTTCGGCCCGCCGCTCATCAGCGTGGACATGACGTGCTCGGTCCCCCCGATATGAAACATCGGCGCCCACGAGATATAGCCGTCGCCGGGCAGAATACCGATGTCGAGCCGGAGCGCGCTCATCCGCGCGATCTGTGCCCGGTGCGAGATGACCGCCGCCTTGGGCCGCCCCGTGGTGCCGGAGGTATGGATGATGAAAATCCCGTCCTCGGGTTCAGCCGCGCACTCCGTGTTACCGCGCGCGTCGAAACTGTCGATCAGCGCGACGGGCACATCCCCCGCCGCCTCGGTCGCGATCCCCATATGGCGCGCGCTCGCCACCACGAGCGCGGGGTCCACAAGATCGACGCAATAGCGCAGGTCCGACGCCGACAGCCGCCAGTTCTGGCACGCGATGATCAGCCCCAGCTTGGCCCCCGCCAGTTGCAGCATCGTGTAATGAACGGAGTTCTGAGAAATGACCGCCACCCGGTCACCCCGCGTCAGCCCCCTTGCAGCAAGATCCGCCGCGATCCTGACCACCCGTGCGATCAACTCGCCATAGGTGAAATGCCCCTCGGCCCCGTCGAGCGCGGTAGCATGGGGCGTTACCCGCGCCCGCATGGCGACGAGCGCATAGACAGTGGCGCGCGAAGCGTCGAGCGCGATCATGGTCTGTCCTTTCGAAACGTGAAGGTCGCGCTGACGAGCACATCGTCGCCGCGCGTGAGCCGGGTGTCGGTGGTCGCGCCTTCGGTCAGGATGCGCGCGGTGAGGTCGTCGCCCTCGAAGACGTTGCCCGAGTATCGCGCGTCCACATGGGCGATGTCCTCGTCCAACAGCGACATGAGATAGGCGAGATTGGCGGGACCGGGGGTCACCCGGCGCGGGCCGAACCCGGCGGCCTCCGCCGCCTCGCGGGTCAGGTGGATGGCGTTGTCGTCCGCCAGCATCTCGCACCAGACCGCCATGTCGGGGCCGGAAATGTCGTTGAAATCCCTGGTCATACGTCCCTCATCGGAAACACCATATGAAGCCGCGCGCGCGTCACGGGCGCTTCCTGCGACAGCGTGATCGCGAGGTGCAGATGATCGGCCTGCCCGAACACTCGCGAGGGCTTGCGCGGGATCTCCTCTACCTCTGCCGTGACGCGGTAGCTTTCGCCCACCCGAAGCCGGTCGTCATAGTCCAGACGCGACCGCGCCAGCACCGGGCCTGCGTCGAAGTCGAGGCCGAGTGCGCGCGCCAGGTCAGCGATGCGCAGGCCAAGCCCGCCGACGAAGGCAAAGACGGGATGCGCGAAATCGCCCTGGCGTGGTGGCAGCCCGGCCATTTGCCGCAGGCGGTCATCCATCGCCGGGGTCAAAACAAACCGCCCCTCGGGTATCTGAAGCTCCTCCATGGGCTTATTGTATACGCATGATCGGGATACGGATACAAAAATCCGCAGCACTCCAGTCAATTTCCACCATGGCACCATGCGACCCCTTGAACTGGACCCGCCTTCCGGTGACTGATCGGCGTCATGTTCTGGATCATCTCGGGCTACCTCATCCACGCGCTCACCATCCTGAGGGTGTTGCAACGTCCGCATCGCGATCCGGCGGCGCGGGCAGCCTGGGTGCTTACCGTGCTCGCGCTGCCGTTTTTTGGCGTGATCGCCTATGTCATGTTCGGGGAAATCCGGCTCGGGCGGCGGCGGAGCGAACGCCTGCGCCGGGTGCGCCGCAACCTCGCCCGCAACCTGCCCCGCATCGAGAGCACCGATCCCAAGGCGGTGACCCCCTACCCGGCCATGCCCACAAGCCAGGCCGCGCTGTTTCGCGTGGGCCAGTCGATTTCGGGCTTCGCGCCCTCGTTCGGGAACAGCGCCGAACTGCTTCCCGACAGTCTTGCGTCCACCGAAGCGATGATCGCCGACATCGACGCCGCGCGCCAACATGTTCATGTGGAATTCTACATCTGGGTCGCTGACGAAAGCGGCACGGCGGTCGCCGAGGCGCTGATCCGCGCTGCCGAACGCGGCGTCGCGGTGCGCGCGATTGCCGACGACCTTGGGTCCCGGCGCCTCATCCGGTCGAAGCTCTGGCAACAGATGAAAGCCGCCGGGGTGCAGATGGGCCGCGCCTCGAAGGTCGGAAACCCTTTCCTCCGAGTGATCGTCGGTCGGATCGACCTGCGCAACCACCGAAAGATCGTCGTGATCGACGGGAGCATCACCTATTGCGGGTCACAGAACTGCGCCCATCCATCCTTCCAGCAGAAACGTCGCTACGCGCCCTGGGTCGACGTGATGATGCGCTTCGAGGGGCCGATAGCCTGGCAGAACCAGGGTGTCTTTCTCACCGACTGGCTCGAAAACAAGGACGAGACCGAGGATATCGGACATCTGCTCGAAGACCGTTCGCCGCTCCACACCCCGGGCCTCACCGCACCCGAAGGGGTCGCGGCGCAGGTGGTCGCGACCGGCCCCGGCCTGCGCCCCTCGGCCATGCCCGAGATGTTCACATCGCTCATCTACTCGGCCCAGAGCGAACTGGTCATTACCACGCCCTACTACGTGCCGTCCGAAGCGATACAGTCCGCACTGGTCGCCGCCGCGAACCGGGGCGTGGAGGTCACGATGATCTTTCCCAAACGCAATGACTCGCGTCTCGTCGGCTCGGCCAGCCGCAGCTATTACGCCGATCTCGTGGCAGCCGGCGTGAAGATCCATGAGTATCGCCCCGGCCTGCTGCATTCCAAGACGCTGGTGGTCGACGGGACCCTTGGACTGATCGGCTCGGCCAACATGGACCGTCGCAGCTTCGATCTGAATTTCGAGAACAACATTCTCTTCATCGGCGCTGGACCCGCCACCGCGCTCCGGCGGCGTCAGGACGAGTATCTTGCCGACAGCGATCCGGTGACGGCCTCGGTCATCGAGGGCTGGCATCCGCTTCTGCGGCTCTGGCAAAACGCGGTCGCCATCGCAGGGCCGGTCCTGTGACGACGTGACCTAGGTCGCGTCCGCCTGCGCCTCGGGCCGGGCGGCGGCAAAGGCGGGTAGCGCGAGACAGCGCGCCTCGATCTCGGTCAGCCGGGCAAAGGGTGTCAGGTCGCAACCCCAGCGATGCGCGTTGTATAGCTGCGGGATGAGGCAAATGTCGGCAAGGCCCGGCGCATCGCCAAAGCTGAAATCCGTGTCGGGACGCACAAGCGCCTGATAGGCCGTAAACCCCCGCGCCATCCAGTCGTTCATCCACTCGGTCGCCTCGTCCTGGCTGTGACCCATGGCCTTGAGCCTGGCCGTGACGCGCAGGTTGTTGACCGGATGAACATCGCTCGCGATGACCAGCGCGGCGGCGCGCACATGCGCCCGCTCGACGGGATCTTCCGGCAGGAGCGCCGGAGTCGGATACACCGTCTCCAGCCAGTCGAGGATCGCCATGGATTGCGTGAGCACCGCGCCCTCATCGGTGATCAGGGTCGGCACCCCCTGCCCCGGATTGAGCGCAACATAATCCTCGGCGCGCTGATCGCCGGCCACGAGGTTCACCGGCACATGTTCGACCTCGATTCCCTTCATCGCAAGCGCGATACGCACGCGGTAGCTCGTGGTCGAGCGCCAGTATCCATGAAGCTTCATGTTTCGCCTTCCGTCGTCTTTCGGACAGTTTAAAGACATGCCCGCCGGAAGGCCATGAGAACCCGCAAGGTCGGCCGGGCAGCGCCCCGCCGTGCCGCCATCACTTTCCGCAGAGTTTCAGAATCGTGAGAACCGTCAGGAGCAGGATTTTCGCGTCGAGCGCATAGCTCGCGTTACCGACATAGGCAGCGTCGGCCTGCGCCTTGAGCCGCGTCGCCTCGACACCCTCCGCGTACCCCACCGTTGTCTGCGCGAGTCCGGTTATGCCGGGGCGCACCGCAAAACGGTGTCGGTAGTCCGGGATCAGGCGCAAGTATGCAAGGGAATGTCCCGTCATGTCGGGTCTTGGACCAATGAGACTCATCTCGCCTTTGAGAATATTAATGAACTGGGGCAATTCGTCGACGCGGGTGCGGCGAATGAACAGGCCGACAGGGGTGATGCGGTCGTTCTCGAGCGGATCATCGGCGCCGCGGACCTTGTCACTCGGGGCCATGCTGCGGAACTTGATGAGGTTGAAGGTCTTCTGGTCCCGGCCCATGCGTTCCTGCACGAAAAAAAGCGGACCGGGGTTATACCGTTTGTTGACGACATAAAGAACCACGGCTCCCAGCAAGAGCACGGGAAGGGCGATCACGGAGACAGCGATGTCTGCCAAGCGCTTCACATGCCAGAATATCTCGGACCTTGCCGTCGAAGGGACGAGACCGGCCCCGATGCCATAGGTCGTTTCGCCAACCGGAGCCGACATGCCCACAACGTCTCTTGCCATTTGCCCCGCCAAGTCGCTTCGAAATAATGCCAGGGTTAATGGACGGTTAAATACTTAACAAAAGGTTAACGCCTATCTTTTTGCTTTCAGTTCATGGAAAAATATTTGCCGAACACCCCGGTGCCCTTACCCGGACAATCGACAGGGGGCAGGTCTCGTTCACTGCGGACAGGTCAACGACAGAATATGAACGCGACAGTTAATCGCGCCAGGACGACTTCGATGGGGATGAAGCGTTGCAGATCGACGGGGCGAGCGTCGGGTTTCCTTCCCGGCGCATTCGGCGCAATGGACGAGGTCCCGCGCCATCATTCCAGAAGTTGGGCGAGATATCGACCATAGCCGGTCTTCCCGAAGGCCTGTGCCTGGATTTCCAGTGCCTGGCGGTCGATCCATCCGTTGCCCCAGGCGATTTCTTCCAGGCAGCCGGTTTGCAAGCCCTGCCTCTGTTCGAGCGTTCGAACGAAATTCCCGGCGTCCAGAAGCGAGCCATGGGTGCCGGTATCGAGCCAGGCGTATCCGCGCCCCATGCGTTTCACTTCGAGCGACCCTTCACGAAGATACATCTCCAACAGTGTCGTGATCTCCAGCTCTCCACGGGCCGAGGGTGTCACCTGCCGCGCCCGTGCCGGTGCGGACCCGTCTAGAAAATAAAGTCCCGTCACCGCATAGCTCGACGGCGGCACGTCAGGTTTTTCGACGATCGCGACCGCCATGCCCGTCATGTCGAAATCAACGACCCCGTAGCGCTCGGGATCGGCCACATGGTAGCCGAAGACGGTGCCACCCTCGTTCTTGGCGTCAGCCTCGGCCAGCAGTTCCGGCAGCCCGTGGCCGAAGAAGATGTTGTCACCCAGAACCAGTGCCGAAGGTGCGCCTGCAAGGAACTCTTCGGCCAGGATATAGGCCTGCGCCAGTCCGTCTGGCGACGGTTGTGCAACATATGTGAACCGCAGACCCCACTGGCTCCCGTCGCCCAGCGTGCGCTGGAACTGGTCCTGATCCTGCGGCGTCGTGATCACGCAGATTTCGCGAATCCCGGCCAGCATCAGAACCGAGATCGGATAATAGATCATGGGCTTGTCGTAGATCGGCAGAAGCTGTTTCGACACGCCCCTGGTGATCGGGAACAGCCGCGTGCCTGATCCCCCGGCCAGAATTATTCCTTTGCGTGTCGTGGCCTTCCGGGCAGGGGTCATGCTTTCAGCTCCTTCAACACGGCGGCGAGTCCGGCCCGCCAATCCGGGCGCTGGATGCCGAAATCGGATCGGATGGCATCACAAGAGAGCCTCGAATTCAGCGGACGCGCCGCAGGCGTCGGATAGTCCCGTGTCGCAATGCCGGTCACGGCCACATCGCGTCCCGCCTGACGAAAGATTGCTCGCGCAAAATCGGCCCAGCTCACGTCGGGAGCGCCCGAGAAATGATAGGTCCCGCCCGCTTGACCCGCCAGCATCGCGTCGGTGCACGTCAGGAGGGTCGCCGCGATATCCGCCGCGGGAGTCGGACCGCCGATCTGGTCATCAACGACCTGAAGGGTCTCGCGGGTTTCGGACAGGCGGAGCATCGTTTTCACGAAGTTCGCCCCATGTGCGGAAAACACCCAGGACGTCCGCAGGATGACCGTCCTGCCCCCGGCCCGTCGAACCGCGACCTCGCCGGCCAGCTTGCTTCGTCCATAGGCATTGCAGGGGGCAACCGGGTCGTTTTCGGTCCAGGCCCGGGTGCCCGTCCCGTCAAACACGTAATCGGTCGACACATGGGCAAAGGGGATCCCGGCCTTGGCACAGGCACGCGCCATTTCCGCGGGCGCCGCTTCGTTGAGGCGACGCGCCCCCGCGTCGTCCGTTTCCGCCGCATCCACCGCGGTCCAGGCGCTCGCGTTGATCACGGCACGGGGCGCGTGATGGGCGATCGCCTCGGCCGACGCGCCCGGTCGCCTCAGGTCGGCTTTCGACCGACCCAACGCGATCACGGGCATCTGCGGTGATGACAGGCGCACGAGTTCGGTTGCGACCTGCCCGTGTCGCCCAAAGACGAGAACGGTCATACCGCAACCCCGAGCCGCTGTCCGACACCCGCACGCCCCTGCAGTGCCTGCCACCAGTCCCTGTTTTCGAGATACCACCGCACCGTGCGTTCAAGCCCCTGCTCTACCGTCACCGAGGGCCGCCAGCCGATTTCCTGCCGCACCCGCGCCGGGTCGATGGCATAGCGCGCATCATGACCCGGACGATCCGGCACAAAGGTGATCAGGTCGGCATACTTCCCGTCGCGGGGCTCAAGCCGGTCCAGAAGGTCACAGATCGTGCGAACGAGTTCGAGGTTCGTGCGTTCGTTCTCGCCGCCGATGTTGTAACTGCGACCGACAGCGCCCCTCTGAACCACGGTCAGCAGAGCATCCGCGTGATCCTCGACATAAAGCCAGTCGCGCACGTTGGACCCGTCGCCGTAGATCGGAATATGTTTGCCCGCGAGGGCGTTCAGGATGGCGACCGGTATCAGCTTCTCCGGGAAATGAAACGGGCCGTAATTGTTCGAACAGTTCGTCACAACGACGGGCAGGCCATAGGTTTCGTGCCACGCCCGCACCAGATGATCCGAAGCGGCCTTGGACGCGGAATAGGGACTGCGCGGATCATAGGGTGTCGCTTCCGTGAACCGACCCTCGTCACCGAGCGAACCGTAGACTTCATCCGTTGAGACATGGTGGAACCGAAATGCCGCCGGCCGCCCTGCCCCCTCCCAGTATTGCCGCGCCGCCTCCAGCATGTTGAAAGTGCCCGTGATGTTCGTGTCGATGAAATCGCGGGGATCGTCGATGGACCGGTCGACATGGCTTTCCGCGGCAAGATGCATCACCGCGTCGGGCAAATGCACCCGAAACACCCGGTCAAGCGCCGGACGATCCCGGATATCGACCTGTTCGAACCGGTAGCCCGGCGCATTGGCGACTGATTTCACGTTGTCCAGACAGGCCGCATAGGTCAGAGCATCCAGATTGACGACCTCGTGACCCGCCGCGATGGCCTGGCGCACCACCGCTGATCCGATGAAGCCGGCGCCACCCGTGACCAGAAGTTTCATGCCGATGTCCAGTAGAAAGGGTTGGCGATGTCGGCCAGACGCGGGGCGAAAGCGTCCTTTTCGGACAGGACGGGAACAGTTGAAATCGGCCAATCGATCCCGATGTCGCTGTCGTTCCAGGCGACCGTCCCGTCACAATCCGGCGCGTAATGGTCGCTGCATTTATAAACCACCTCGGTTTCGGGTTCGAGCGTGACAAACCCGTGCAGGAAACCCTCAGGCACCATCAACTGCCGACCATTCGCAAAGGAAAGCTCCACGCCGACCCATTGTCCGTAGGTCGGGGAACCCTGCCGAATATCGACCAAGACATCCCATAGCGCACCGCGACCGCAGCGCACCAGTTTCGCCTGGGCATGGGGTGGAGATTGATAATGCAGGCCCCGCAGCGTTCCCCTGGCCTTGGAAAACGAGTGATTGTCCTGCACGAAGTCATAATCCAAACCCGCATCTCTCATGCGGTTTTTATTCCAGCTTTCACTGAAAAAACCACGCGCGTCTCCGAACCTGCGCGGGGTAAGGATCAATGCTCCCGAAAGTCCCGTCTCTTCAATCTGCAATTAAATGTCTCTGGTTTCCAAAGCCGCAAGATCGGGCATGATACACTTTCAAATAGCCCAGTTCCCTGCCCGTTGAAACTGCTATCAGGTTTACACCTTTAATCCCGCCCCTGATCGGCCTTCTCGGACGACCCAAACCATATGGGCGGCACAAACGAATCAAAGTAACTTGTTATTTAAACAGTAGTGTGCAAAACAAAAGTAATCCAGCGCGGGGGAGGTCGGGGAAAACTCTTTCGGAACGGGATTGCGTTTCAGACAGACCGAGATCGCGCAATCGCGCGGCGACTGGACCCTTGGGAACGGCTCCATCGGTGTTGGACGAAGGCTTGATGGGACGGTAGATGCAATCCAACAAGGATGACGAAGAACTCGACATTCTCGCGGTCGCCGGGGCGCTGTGGCGTGGCCGCCTGATCGTGATCGCCTGCGCGATGCTTTTTGCGATCGTCGGCGGTTACTACGCCTTGAAGATCGCGACACCAAATTATGTAGCAACCACGACAGTCGCGCTCCAGCTTCAATCCGAACCCTTGATCAGTTTCGACAGCATCCTCAGCGGTTTGTCTACCGAAGCGGCGGCGATCAACACGGAGCTGGAAGTCATTCGGTCGCGTGGCCTGGTCGAAAAACTCGTGCGCGCACTCGACCTTCACGACGACGCCGAATTCAACCCTGCCCTGCGCACCTCGGGCCCCTTGTCACCTTATCAGATCAGGATCAAGCTCCGTCGCCTCCTGTCTGGGGAAGACGTCCAGACGGCCGCCGATATTCCCGAACACCTGATCATCGACCGCGTGGTGGACGAGGTCCGCAATGCAATCGCGGTGTATAACCAGAAGAATACCTACGTGTTCGTCATCCAGGTGAAATCGACGAACGCCGAGAAATCGGCACGCATCGCCAATGCCCTCGCCGATCTCTACATCCAGGAACAGATAGACGTGAAATACCAGGCGACCGAGAACGCCGTGACCTGGCTGTCCGAACGTGTTGCGTCACTGGCTATCGAACTCGAGGACCAGGAAAAGGCGGTCACGGATTTTCAAAGCCAGATGCAGGTGGGCTCGATCGAGGGTGCCGAGGCGATGAGCCAGCGTGTGCGGGACATGCGGGACCGCAGCCTGACCACCGCCGGTGACCTCGCGCGCGTAAACGCGCAACTCGCCCGGTTGCAGTCCGCTTTCGACGCTCAGGACGTCGAGGCGCTTGCCACCGCACTGGACGATCCGAACCTCCGCAGTCTCGTGGACCAGGCCCGGAACGGCGACGGTGAGGCGCGTACGGCGATCCTCGCGCGGACGCAGGTCACGATCGACCGTTTGACGGCCGAAAGCCAGCGGATCGAGCAACAGCTCGGCATCGTGAACAACGCTTTGCGCAGCCTCGAGGACCAGTTCAACGAGGACTCGCAACAGCTGATCGAACTGCAACAACTGCAGCGTGATTCCGATGCAACCCGCACCCTATATGAAATCTTTCTCACGCGCCTGAAAGAAACCAGCGTCCAGCGCGGGCTTCAACAGGCCGACACCCGCGTTCTTTCCGAAGCGACGCCAGGCATCTACGTCGAACCCCGCAAGTCGCGCATCGTTCTGGTGTCGTTCATCCTGGGCGCGATGGTCGGCGCGGTCGCGAGCCTCGTGCGGCAATTCCTCTATTCCGGGGTGCGCACGGTCGGGGAGCTTGAACAGGTCAGTTCCCATCATGTGTTGGGTCAGATTCCCCTTATTCCGATCCGCGAACGCAAGGCGCTCCTGCCCTACCTCGGCGAAAGCTCGACCTCCGTCGCCGTCGAAGCGGTGCGCAATCTCCGGACCTCGCTTCTTCTGTCCAACCTCGCGCAACCGCCGCAGGTCATCCTGTCCACGTCGGGCATTCCGGGGGATGGCAAGACGACGTTGGCACTGTCGCTTGCCCATAACCTGGCCGGACTTGGAAAGAAGGTCATGCTGCTCGACGGGGACATGCGCCGACGGACCCTGAACGAATATTTCAACATACCCGAGAACCAGATGGGGTGGAACGAACTCGGCCCTCGCGAAGACAACAACTTCCGCGCCGCATTATACCGCGATCCGGGTCTGGACGCCGACATCCTCGTTGCGGCCGACAGCCGGATGAACGCGGCCGACGTCTTTTCCTCCGACGACTTCCGCGCCCTTCTGGCCGACCTGCGCAGGAACTACGACTACATCGTGCTCGATACGCCGCCGCTTCTCTTGGTTCCGGACAGCCGCATCATCGCGCCTCTGGTGGACGCCATCCTCGTCTCGGTGGCCTGGAACAAGACGCCGCGCCACGTCGTCAAGGACGTCGTCCGGATGCTCGGCAGCGAAGATCCCAACAAGATCGGCTTTGTCCTTACCCAGGTCAGCGCCACGGGTATGCGCCGCTACGGTGATGGCGGTCACTACGGCGCCTATGGTGGCTACGGGCACGGTTACTACGCGAAATGACCATGTTCCACGCCCCTTTGACCGAAGGCAGGGCAGGCGCCGCGCATGACCCCGCGGAGCCCATCAGGACAATGAGACTACAGTTTCTCCTGTCTCTCATCGCCAACGTCTCGCGTGTCCTTCTGGGTTTCGTGTTCTTCTGGCAGGTCTCGCAGGCACTCGGGCTCAAGACCTTGGGCGAGTATCTCTATGTCACCGCGGCCTTGGGGTATTTCGGAACCCTGATCGACTACGGCTTCAACCTTTTCGTGCTGAACACTGCCTCGCGCTCGGCGGGATCGGTGCGCCCTCTGTTTCTGAGGGTCGTCGTGTCGAAACTGGTGCTGACGGCGTTGTCCGTCCTGATCCTCGTCGGTCTCTACGCTATCGCCTTCACCGCGCAGGGACTTGTCGTCACCGCGCTCTTCTTCGCGATCATGGCGCTGCAATCCTTCTCGGGTCTCCTGATCCAGTTCTTTAAGGCGCTCGGACGCTTCGAGCACGAATTTTCCTCTGCGATACTTGCGAGCGCCCTGCCGGTCGCCGCGGTCTGGGTCTGGGCCGACAGCCTGACGCTTCCACAACTCGCATGGATCGTCCTGGCCATCCGTCTCGTGGTACTTGCCTTCCAGGCTTGCGTGTTCCTGCGCCTGACCCGCGGACAGACATGGGCCGCCCTGGACGAGGCGATCGAACGGCTGCTGCCACGCGCGCTCCGGGATATCCGCGCGAACTTCAAATACGCGCTCTTCTCGGTGCTGGGCGCGGTGTTCCTGAGCGTCGATCTGGTGGTGATGCGGTTCGTCCTGGGGCCGGAGGACGTGACGATCTACGGCACCGCGATGAAGGTCATCCTGGCCGGAATCCTGTTCTTCGAAGTCTTGAACGGAACATTCACCCCGCGCCTCGCTCGTGCCCATACGAAAGGCGACGGCGCGATGAACAAGGAAGCGAGCCGTTTCATCACGATCATGGGGATCACCGCGGTCGTATTCAGCAGCGCGATCTTCCTGTTCGCCCCTGCGGCAATCTCGGTGGCATTCGGGCCGGAGTATGCCGGGGCGGCAGACCTGGTCCGTGTCCTGTCGGTCATCCTCCTTCTGCGCGTATCGGAGATGACGATCGGGCCGCTCCTGACCGTCTACGGGCTTCAAGGTTTCCGAGCGCGCGTTATGACCATCGTTCTGCCGGTCCACATCACCCTCAATCTCGCCCTGCAACCGCAGTTCGGAATCCGGGGCGCTGTGGCGTCGCTCGCTCTCTCGTTCCTACTCCTGTTCATCCTCAACACCGTCTACCTGCTCCGCCACCGGGATCGCTGCACGATGGCCCCATCCGACCGCGCGCTCACGGGCGCAATGCCCTCGGGTCCGACCGTCCCGTCACCCTGACCACCAACATCGAATTCGAACACCAGCCCCTTTATGGACCCAGCCCAGGACCACACCAAATTGACCAGCCCGCACGACACGCGCCTTGATCCGACAGGGGAAGCGACACGGAACCGAACGCAAGGCACCCACCGCAACCGGACGGTCCTGCTCGTCCTGAATTACAGGAACTGGACGGACTGCGTGAACTTTCTCCAGTCGGTGCTGGAGCATGAGCTGACCAATGCGGACATCGTCATTCTCGACAATGCGTCCGGCAACGACTCCGTGCCGGAAATCCGGGACTGGATCGACGCGCGCTTTCCCGCGGATGCCCCGCCGTTGCTCGATCCGTCCCGCTTCACGCTGGGCACGACGCGTTTTGCTGCACATGTGGAACCCGTCTACGTGAAAGGTCGTGTGGCGCTGTTTTCCTCGGATCAGAACTACGGTTTTTCCGGGGGCAACAACGCGCTCGCCCACATCGGGCGTGCTCTGGGCCACGAATTCCTCTACCTGCTCAATAGCGATACCCTGTTCACGGATCGCTTCGCGGTGTCCAAACTCGAGGCGCTGCACGACGCGGACCCGCTCGCCTATGCCTCCGGACCCTGCGTGATCAATTTCGACGGCAGCTTCGACTCGCCGTTCCGGCGGGACAGCTTCTGGGGCGATGCGCTTTACTATGGCCCAGTGAACCGGATCCGGCGTCTTTTCAGCCTTCCGATCCTGCAATTCGACATCAGCGCGCTGTCCCGTCCGAGTGGCGCGCAGGTCTACAAGATCTCCGGCGCCGCGATGTTCTTTCCAACCGCGCGTTTCTTCGAACTCGACGGTCTCGACGAAAACGTGTGGCTTTCGAGCGAGGAGGCCATTCTGGGCGAGAAGGTCCTGAAGGCGGGGGGCAAGATCATCTATCTGCCCACAACCGTTCTTCTGCACGTCAAGGCGGCCTCGCCGCGCCCCAAGGCGAAAAGGATCGACATCCTCGCCAATCACTTCACGCAGAGAAACTACTACTACCGCCGGTATCGCGGATACTTGGGCTGGCAGATGGCGCTCCTGCGCGCCGGTCAGCGCGTCCGGCTCCTGATGGCGAGGCTCTAGCCCATGGCCGCACGCAAGAGACTGGCGGTCCTGTGCTCCACGGACTACGCGACCTATCCCGTGGGCGGGATGATGTCCTTCATCAAGGACGCGGCCCCTGAACTCGCGCGCCGGTTCGACGTGGATTTCTGGGGCGTGGACGCCGGTGCGGACGTGGACAGCTTTTCCACTGCCGGGCAGCGCTTCCCGGTCCGCCATTTCGGATCGGTAAAGACTGGGCGCCGACTGTTGCCCAACATGGTGCGCGTGACATGGCACCTGTGGCGCAACCGCAAGGCGCTCTGGTCAGGAGGCTACGACGGCCTCTACATCCACGGCCTCCCCCTGAACGCGGCCCTGCCGCTCGGACGCCCCGGACCGAAGGTGATCAACCACGTCCACGGGCTGACCAACCCCTTTCTCATGCATGGCGCACCCGGCCCGGCCATGCGCCAGATCGCAAAAGGATACGAAAGGTTTCGCCGGAGCGTGATCGCCAAGAGCGACCTCGTGCTGCTCGCAGCCGACCACAAGGGCATCGACGCATTCCGCGCCGCCCATCCCGGCGACACGCGCATCGAGAAGATCGAGAACTTCAGCGACACGACGATCTTCGGCGCACCCGCGGCACCGCCGGACCGGGCGGCACATGGTCTCGGTGACGCGGACCGGCTGATCGTCCACGTGGGGCGCTTCGCCTATCAGAAAGATCCCCTCCTCGCCCTGCGTGCCTTTGCGGCCTATGCCGGATCGGCCCCTGCGACCGACCGCCTCGTCATGATCGGCGACGGCCCCCTCCTCGCCGAAGGCAAGAGGCTCGCCAGGACGCTCGGGATTGCAGATCGGGTGCAGTTCCTGGGACATCAGCCCCGCGATGTGATCGCGTCGTGGCTCGCGGCGGCCGACCTCTATTTCTATACCTCGCACGCCAACGGTTACCCGATCTCTCTGGCAGAAGCGGCGCAGTCCGGCCTTCCCATCGTGAGTACGGCGGTGACTGGCGTTCATGACCTCGTCCACCCTGGGGAAACGGGGGCGCTGGTGCAGGATCGTGACCCCGCGAGCTTTGCCGCGCCCATCGCAGAAACACTTGCGAACCGCCACGTCTACGGTGCCCGCGCGCGTGAAATGGCCGCGCGGTTCACGCCGGAGATCATCCTCGACCGCCTGTGCCGGGAAATCGCCGATGTCCTCTGACGCCAAGGGCAAGACCGTCGCGATCCTTGGCCCGGACGGCGCCGGCAAGTCCACCGTGCTCGACCTTGTGCAGAGGCGGCTTCGCGATGAGGGCGAAGATGTCGCCTATCGCTATTTCGCGCCGGGCTACCTGAAACGCTACCGGCCAAAGCCCGATGCCCGCGTGACGACGAACCCGCATGAGACAGGCCATTACGACCCCCTGCGGACCGCCGCCAAGATCGCCTTGATGGTCTACGAGTTTCGCATGGGCATGCCGCAGGTGCGGCGCGCCCATCGCCTGACGCTCTTCGATCGCTATATCTTCGATCTCCTGATCGACCCCAGGCGCCACCGGATCTTTCCGATGCGCGGTTGGATGCGGGCCATGGTTGCCCTGGCGCCCAAACCCGACCTGCTGATCGTGGTCAGCGCCCCGACCGAGGTCATTCAGGCCCGCAAACAGGAGGTTCCGGCGGAGGAAACCGCCCGACAGGTCGCTGCATACGAAACCCTCGCCCGGTCCATGCCAAATGGCTTCGTCGTTCACAACACCGCTTCGCCGGAAGCTGCGGCGCAGGCCGTGATGTCACATCTGGACAAGCTGCGATGATGGACCTGACACCTCTCTTCGGTCCGGCGGGGGCACCTGACAGCCGCGAAATCCCGTTCCGGGTCTTTCCCCGAAGGGGACCGGAGCGATGGCTGCTCGACCGGGACCAGAGGCGCCCCTGGCACCTCGAAACCTGGCCCCGCGCCAACCTGCGGGCCCGCGCGATCTACCGCGCGGCGACGGTCATGGGTTTCGCAGGCCTACACCTGCCGTCCCGGACCGACGTCTTCCGGGTCGCTGCTTCTTCCGTCTACGGCCAACTTGCGGAGCGGTTCGACAGGCTTGGCGTATTCCTGGGAACACCCGGCCCGAACCGAAAATTCGTGGTCTATGCCGCGCGTCCCGGCACATCCGTCTTCGTCAAGGTCCCGCTGGGTCCGGTCAGTCGCGCGCTGGTTGCGCGAGAACAAGCCGCGCTCGCCGAGCTGGCTCGTGACCCGGCCTTCGCCTCGTTGGTCCCGCGGACCGAAACAATCGCCGGTCAATTGGCCATCGAGAACATGGCGACGGACGGCACCGGTCATGCCGCCCTGGATCTGGCCGAAGTGGCCCGCATCCATGACATGCTCTACACCCGGTCCGCCGGGACGCGCCGTCTGTCCGAACTGCGCACCGGGTGGTCGCGGCTTCACACCGGCGACCCCGTGCCACATGACCCGCCGACACGCTCCGCCATCGACAAGGCCCGCACGGCCGCTCACCGCTTTCTCGACACCCTGCCCAACGACCTGCGGGTGCCCTGCTACATGGCACATGGCGACTTCACCCGCTGGAACGTCCTGCGCGCGCGGGATGGCAGTGCCCGGATCATCGACTGGGAACTCTACGGACTGAAACCCCGTTGGTTCGACCTCATCCACTACATCGCGTCGCAGGACATCCTGGTGGGGCGGCGTCCGGTGGGCGACATGTTGGCCAATCTGGAAACTGCCGCCGGGACACTGGGCCTCGTTGCTGCCGAGCACGGATGGAGGCGGCAGGTCGCATTGTATTTCTGCGATCAGACGCTCTCCTATTGCGGCCTGTATGAGCGGCAATCCGACCTTCATGCACAGGCATTTCGGCAACTGGAGACCTGGACCGGAATCCTCGGACGTTTGACCGAAGCCGAGGGTCCGCGCGGGGGCAGCGCGTGATGGACTTCGCCGGATACAGATACGTCGCGATGCTGGTGGTCCTGATCGAGATCGCCGTCATTCTGATGACATATCGGCGCAACCCGAAACTGGCCATCTACGTGGTCCTCCTCAGTATCGTCCTGAAAGGACAGTATCTTTGGTTCGGGCGAGCCATCTTCGCCTGGCAGGTCGCGTCGATCTTTGGACTGGCCTATATCGGGTCAGGACAGATCCGACGGACGGCACGCAATGCCGGGCGGGCGCTCGGCTTCATGCGAATGTCGATGCTGCTTTACTTCATCTACACGATATCCATCTCTTTCCCCATGTGGCTCGTGTTCAGTGCCGAGGGACTGGGCAACGCCGGAACCGAAGTGAACGCGACGCGGATACTGACCCAGCTTGTCTACTTCGGCTTCGTCATCGGCCTTTTTGGATTGGGGCTGCGCGCCGGACGGCACCTGACGACGGCGTCGTTGCTGAACGCCATCATCATCATCGCCGCCCTCGCTGCTTATGGAGCGATCCTGCAGACGCTGATCATGCACCTGGTCGGGATTAACATCTTCCCCATCATCGGTTCCGACGACACGACCCGCTCCGCCTTCATCCTGGGATCGACGTTTCGCGCCAATTCTTTTGTGGGCGAGCCCAAGCACCTGGGTCTTCTGATGTCGATGGGCCTGATCTCCTATTACCTGACACGCCTTTTCCGCATCCCGGCAGGCGGTCGGTTCGCATGGCACAAACCGCTCGCCATGACGGCTGCGCTGATCCTCAGCCTATCCACGACAGGGATCGTGATCACGGCAGGCGGCATCGCCGTGGCATCGACGATCTTCTACCGCCGCCTGAGAGCCAGCGACCTAGCCGCCGTCAGTATCCTCGTCGGGGTGCTCCTGACACAGGTCATCGGATCGGGCGCCGATTTCGGGTCTTCTCTCGAACGACAATTGAGCAAGACGGATCTGGAAGTGCAGGACCAGAGCGTTCGCGACGGGTTGTTGGCCAACAAGAGCCTTTTCGTCACGGGCACAGGCCTGGGCAACATTCACCTGATCGCGGTGGACCATCTTCCCGCGACCTTCCCGCTGTTTCGGGACCAGGGCTACAAGGCGAACTCGGGCCTGTTCTTCGTGGTCGGCGACAGCGGTCTCATCGGCCTACTCCTGCTTGTCGCGAGTCCCTTCTTCGCGCTTCAGGGCTACGCCCGGATGCGACGCCGCCTGGCACCGGATCAAAGGAAAGAGGTGCTGGCAAGTCTGGCGCTCCTGCTCGTCTCGGGCTTCAGCTTTCTTCTCAGGTATGACCCCGGCTACTTCCTGTTCTCCGGCTTCGTCTTCACCCGCCTCGCCCTCGTCCGCCAAGCGGCGCTCGGGCATGACCCCACGCTTGTCCCGACTGCCGGGGAAACCCGACCCCCGCACACACCCCCGCCAACACCCGTCGGCACGCAACCTGTCTGATTGTCCGCAATGTCATTTCGAACCTCATTCATCGTCCCCCTGCTCGAGCACCTGCTGCGTCGGCCGGTGCAGCTTGACCCGGACATCCCCGCGCGCGTCCTGCTTGGCCGCTCCCTCGCCGTGGCGGTCGGACTGCTGCGTGGAATGGTATTGATCCGCCGCCGTATCGTGCTGGAATCCGGCGCCCGGATCGGTGACGCGCGCCGGTTTAGGACCTCGGGCGGGCTTGTGCGCATCGGCGCGATGAGCCGGGTGGACTGCACCTCGCGAGATGGGATCGTGGTCGGCCGCAACTTCAAGCTCGGGGCCTATTCGCGCATGATCGCCAGCGGCACGCTAGCGGACCTGGGCAAGGGCATCGTCATCGGGGACAATGTCGGCATCAGCGAATTTGCCTATATCGGCGGCGCCGGCGGGCTGCGGATTGGCGATGACGTGATCGTCGGGCAGTATTTCAGCGCGCATCCGGAAAACCACGTGGTTTTGGACCCGACACGACCGATCCGCGAACAGGGGGTAACGCGGTCGGGCATCGTCATTGGCCCCGACTGTTGGATCGGTGCCAAGGTCACCGTGCTGGACGGCGTCACGCTTGGCAGGGGATGCGTGGTCGCGGCGGGCAGCGTGGTGAACCGCAGCTTCCCGGACTTCTCGATCGTCGGCGGCGTGCCCGCCCGCCTGCTCAGGTCCCGTGCCGACAGCCTGGACACGGGGAAGAACGCCCCATGACCGAAGCCGTCCCCCTTCTGTCCCCGAGGTCCCGTCTCACGGCGGCCTTTTTCGACCACATGAACGCGCAGGGCCTGCCATGGGTCGTCATGAACAATTACGAGGCCTTGCCCCATGTGATCCCGTCCGACATCGACGTCTCGGTGCCGCCCGCGCTCTTTGCTCGGCTCGATGGTTTCGTGCAGAGCTTCGCCGCGGGCCAAGGCGCCCAGGTCGTGCAAAAACTTTGGCACGGAAATCAGAAATGCGCCTATGTCCTCGCGACCGGACCGGCAGGCAGGCGCGAGTTCGTGCAGCTCGACTGTTTCACGGCCTTCTCGACCAAGAGCGCGCCCGCGCTCCTGCCCCATGACGAATTGATCGCGGGCCGGCGCAGGCTGCACAATTTCCACGTGCCGCGTCCGGAGGTCGAGCTCGTCTTTACCGCCATGCGCCGCCTGTTCAAGAACGACTGGTCGGAACGCCACTGTGCCCGCATCCGCGAACTTCATGCGCGGATCGACAGCCCGGACTGGCTGCCCCGCCGCCTAGACTGGCTGCGCCCCACGCTGGAGGCGGCCATCGAGGGCGATAGCGCGACGGCTTCGGCACGACGCGACCGGGACTGGGTCGCCCTGCGAAAACACGCGGCCGGGAACCTGAGCGCGCGCGAACGCCTGTCCAACGCCAGCGTGCAGGCACGGCGCATCGCCACCCGCCTGCGCTACGAAACCGGACAGCTCGTCATCCTCGCGGCACCGGAATCCGCGCTCGGCGAGGCCGCGCTTGCGTCGCTCGACCTCGTCTTCCACCGCCGCCTCATCCTCACCGCCCGCGGCACACCGGGCCTAGCGGCCAAGCTGTCGCTCCTGAAACGGCGCAAGGGACTAATCCTCGTCATTGCCGACAACGCGCATCCAGAGGGGCAGGTGCTCGCGCGGTGGCTGTCGCGCCTGGGTCTCGCCGATCTCCTGCTCGTGCCTGCGGACGACCCGGAACCAACATTCGTCGCGCAGCATATCCCACTTGCGCCCACGCGTTTCGGCTCCGACGCGGACGCTATCGAGGCCATCATCGCGGTGCAAAGTGCCAAGACCGCGCGCGCGATGGCGCGGGGCGGCACACAGACCAGCGGAGGCTTGCGATGACCCGAACCCGCGCCAAGGTCCTGCTCATCGCCTATGCCTGCCGACCCGGCGAAAGCTCGGAGCGGAAGGTCGGCTGGCATTGGGCCCGTCTCATCCAGCGCCACCACGACGTGACCGTGCTGACCCGCGAAAGCCACAGGCCTTACATCGAGGCGTGGATCGCCGCGGGCCACGAAGAGGGACCCTTTCCGCAATTCGTCTTCTACGACCTGCCGGAGCTGGTCGCCCGCTTCAAACGTGGCGAACGCGGGCTGTATCTCTATTATGCGGTCTGGACCTATTTCGCCGTGCGGCGCTGTCGCCTCATGAACCGGGACGGGCGCTGGGACCTCACCCATTTCCTGACCTTCGGAACCCTGCTCTGGCCCCAATTCGGCTACCGCATGAACACACCCTACCTGCTTGGCCCGGTGGGCGGCGGCGAACGCATACCGCTCGCCCTGCGCCGCGCGTTCGGGCCTGCGGGGCAAGCCCGGATCGTCACCCGCCGGCTCGTGCAGAAGCTCATGGCGGTCAACCCCGTCTTTCTCGCCAATCTCGGACGCGCTGACCGCATCTTCGTCCGCACCGCCGAGACGCTCGACATGATCCCGACCCGCTATCATCCCAAGACCCAGCTCCTGCTCGAAACCGCCATCGGCCCCGAGATGGGACCGCCTGAACCGCCGCAGCGGAACCAAGCCGTGCTTCGGATCGTGTCGGTGGGGCGCCTGATCACGAGCAAGTTCAATCCCCTGATGCTGGAAGCCTTCGCCAGTTTCAAATCGCACTGGAACGGCCCCTTCGAGGTCACCATCATCGGTGACGGCCCCGAACGCACGCGGCTTGAAACGCTGCGGGACGAACTCGGCCTGACCGAAGTCACCTTCGTGGGCAAGAAATCCTCGGACGAGGTCCAAGCCGCCCTTCGGGCAAGCGACATCTACTTTTCCACCACGATGAAGGAAGCGGGCACCTGGGCGTTCTTCGAAGCCATCGCAAACCATCTGCCGGTCGTCTGCCTGAAGGTGAATGGCCCAGACATGATCGTGGGCGACGGCTGCGGTATCAAGGTCGCCCCCACCAGCCACGCCGCCGCCCGCGACGGGCTGGCCCAAGGACTTCTCCGACTGGCCGAGGATGCCGACCTGCGGCGGCGGCTCGCGGCAAACGCCCTCGACCATGTCGAGACGCACTTCACGTGGGAACGGATCGCGCGGACGATAGACCAAGCCTACGCGGACCTGCTCGATCGCCCCGACCGCCCCCGCCCAAAGGTCCGGTCCTCGAAAGCGGCCACCAAGCCATGATCGTCTTCTGTCATCTCTTGAACGACACCTCCGGCAGCCCCGTTGTCCTGAAACAGGCGATCCGGGCGCTGCGCGATGCGGGTGGGGACGGAATCCTTTTCGTCGGGAGCCAGGGCCGGGGGCTCCTCGAAACCGCTGGCCTGCCCATCCGTCGCTATTGGTATCGTCGCAGCAGGTTCCGCATCGTGACCCTTTTCTCTTTCTTCGCGAGCCAGTTGTTGCTGTATCGCGCCTTGTCCCGGGCCAGCCTGCCGCACGGGGCGCTGATCTATGCGAACACGCTCCTCCCCTTTGGCGCGATGCTCTGGGGTCGTCGCCATGGCCATCCGGTGCTGTGCCATGTGCACGAAGTCTCCATCTCGCCCCGGCCGCTGCGCAGCTTCCTGCTCTTCGTGGCGTCCCGCACCTGCAACCAGACGATCCATGTCTCTCGGGACAATCTGGACCGCCTGCCGGTGCCAGGTGTTGCCGCCAAGATCATTCCCAACCCTGTCGCGCCCGATCTCGTAGCGCAGGGCGCAGACACGCCCTATCTGCCCCGACGCTCCGGGCGGTTCGACGTTCTCATGCTCGCCTCGCCCCGCGACTTCAAAGGTGTGCCGGAGTTTCTGGCCCTCGCCCGCACATTTGCCGACCGCGAAGAGGTGGGTTTCACACTGGTCCTGAACGCCGATCGAAACGAGGCAGACCGATACGTTCCACACGGTCAGCGGCCTGCGAACCTGACCGTTCACCCGCGCACGGACCGTCCCGGCGACTTCTATGCCAAAGCGGACGTGATCCTGAACCTCTCTCGCCCGGACGAATGGATCGAAACCTTCGGACTGACACTGGTCGAAGGCATGGCCTTCGGGCTTCCGGTCATCGCACCTCCCATCGGTGGCCCGGTCGAAATCGTGCAAGGCGCGCCGGAGGAGGTGGGATACATATGCGATGGGCGCGACACGGACAGGTTGGCCGCATTGCTCGACAGTCTGATCGCTGATCCCAAGGAGGCCCACAGGCTTTCGGAAGCAGCACGCCGGCGCGCCGCATCATATTCCCAACAGCATTTTGCCAGGCAGCTTGCAACGCTGACCAAGACCTTGGACCAAGGAAGGGCGGGGCCATGAAAAGCGCCATCATCGGCACCGTCGGCGTTCCGGGCCGCTATGGCGGTTTCGAAACCTTGACCGAGAACCTGGTCCGGTTTCACGACACTCACAACGGACCGGGTGAAATAACGGTCTATTGCAGCGCACCTGCCTATGACGAACGTCCAAAGACCTATCTGGGCGCGCGCCTGCGGTATCTTCCTCTCAAGGCCAACGGTATCCAAAGCATTCCCTACGACATGCTCACGATGCTCGACGCCGTCGCGCGCCGTCAGGACGCAATGCTCATCCTGGGCGTGTCGGGGGCGGCCCTTCTTCCCTTGGTGCGCCTGTTTGCGCCACGGTGCCGGATCGTGACGAACATCGACGGGCTGGAGTGGAAACGCGACAAATGGCGGGGCGTCGCGAAATGGTATCTCCGCCTGTCCGAGAAAATGGCGGTGCGCTGGTCGCACGCAGTGGTCGCCGACAACCTCGCCATCGCCCAACACGTGCGTGACGCCTACGGTCAGGAGGCCGAGGTGATCGCCTATGGCGGCGACCACGCCATCGCCCCCGTCCCTGACCGCCCGGATCAGAGCGTTCTTGACGGGCTGCCCGCACATTACGCGCTCGGCCTATGCCGAATCGAACCCGAGAACAACGTCGCGATGATCCTCGAAGCCTTTGCACGGGCCGACCGCCCGCTTGTCTTCGTGGGGAACTGGGCACACAGCGCCTATGGGCAAAGGCTCAAGGTGCAATTCGGGGGCCGACCGAACATTCACCTTGTGGATCCTGTCTATGATCCGGCCACGTTGCAGTCGATCCGACGACGCGCCCAAATCTACGTGCACGGCCATTCGGCGGGTGGCACGAACCCGGCGCTCGTCGAAATGATGCACTTCGGGGTTCACGTCCTCGCCTACGACTGCCCGTTCAATCGCTTCACGACGGAACAGGCCGCGACGTATTTTTCGTCCGCCGACGACCTTTGTGAGCAAGTGAAGCCGGACAACTGCGCGCATCCCTCCAATGGCACGTCGATGCTCGAGATTGCCGAGCGGGAATACACCTGGGACGGCATTTGCGCCCGCTACTTCACGCTCCTGACACAGAAACGACCCGCGGGCGGGATCGGAAAGGACGACGCATGACGAGGGTTCTGGTGACGGGCGGTGCCGGTTATATCGGGAGCCATACCGCGCTCGCGCTTCTGCGTGCCGGTCACGACGTGCTTTCCTTCGACAATTACGCGAACAGCAGCCCGGAAGCTCTGCGTCGCGTCACTGTTCTGGCCGGAAGGAGCCCCGAGATCGTCGAAGGGGACATTCGCGACCGCGCCGCGCTTGATGCCGTGTTCTTCCGGTTCCGCCCTGACGCGGTGATCCATTTCGCGGGGCTAAAGGCCGTCGGAGAGTCGGTCGAACGACCGCTGGCCTATTACCGGACCAATGTCACCGGCACCCAAGAGGTGCTCGAAACCATGCAGACACACGACTGCCGCCAGATCGTTTTCTCGTCATCCGCGACGGTCTACGGCGAAGCACGGTACCTGCCCTTCGACGAGGACCACCCCCTCGCGCCGACCAGCCCCTATGGTCGCACCAAACTTTTCGTGGAGGACATCATCCGCGATTGGGTACACGCCCGGCGTGGAACGAGCGCGGTGATGTTGCGGTACTTCAACCCCGTCGGCGCCGACATGTCCGGGCAGATCGGCGAAGACCCCAACGGGATCCCCAACAACCTCTTGCCCTATCTGGCCCGCGTCGCGGCCGGGCGGCTCGAACGCCTGGGCATTTTCGGAAACGACTACGACACGCGCGACGGGACCGGGGAACGCGATTTCATCCATGTCAGTGATCTCGCGGATGCACACCTCGCCGCGCTCGACTTCGCGGCACATCAAATCGGGGCGACGGCTATCAATGTGGGCACAGGACAAGGCGCGACGGTTCTCGAGATGCTGCATGCGTTCGAAACAGCCGCGGGCAGGCAAATCGCCTATCAGTTTCTGCCGCGCCGCCCGGGCGACGTGGCGCGCAGCCTCGCGGCGGTCGATCGCGCGGCCCGGCTTCTGAACTGGCGCGCCACACGCGACGTTGCAGACATGTGCGTATCGACATGGAACTGGCAGTCGCGCAATCCCGACGGCTACGGCACTTAGCACATGACGATGACCGCCGGGGTTCCCCGAAGCGGCCCTTGTCCGCGCGACCCGACCGATCAGGTCTGGGTGCCCACGACCGATCCATCCATGTCTGACGTCGGCGCAGTGCTCTTGATCCGCAAGTCGCCGGTGCCGTCGACCCACAGGTGATAGGGACCCATCTGCAGATGCGCCTGGTTCCAACCACCTCCATGGATCTTCTGTGTCCCGTAATAGGTGTTCTCGCCATCCGACGCGGGACGCGGCTCCATCGAATGTAGATCGCCGCCGAGGAAGGCCATGGGACATGCGATCTGACCCGCAATCCCATCGCCACCCGTCGGAACACCCGAAGCGTAGAGCCGGAACACCATGTAACGGGCATCTGCCGCAGGGTCCGGTATCTTGAACGAAACCTTCGCCATGCCGACGCCTGTCGAGGGCAACGCGAGCGAGGTCGCATATTGGAGGTTGGATCCCCCCGCCGTGCGCACGATACCCCGCAGCGTGAGGGTCACGCCCGGCCGGGCCCTGCCGAAACAGGCCATCGTCACGATCTTGCCCCGCAACCACGGATGATCGTTGAGGTCCAGGTAACTCATCAGATGATCCACCGTGATCGTCCCGGTCGTCGCCGGGTTGATCAACGTCAGCGCATTCATCCCGTTGATCCTTTCACCGGTCGTGGTGACGAAGCTGCCCCAGTTCAGATCACCGATGCCATGTGTGAAACCGGCATTGCGGATGAGGTTGCGCGAAAACCCGTTGAAATCCGACTCCGAAACGTCGGCGCCCTTGTTCTGCATGACCTTGTTGTAGGCGTCCACGCTCAGAGGGATGCTCCCGTTCGCGGCTCCGACCGACCCGTAAGGGTTGATCATCAGGTTGCCCTTGCCCTTGAGCTCGATCCCCTGCCCAAGCGAGCCTTCGGTCCAGAACGCGGTGAACAGGTTCTCCTCGGAAATGCCCGTCGTCCGAAGCCCCACACGGAACCGGCTTTCGGTATTGCAGCTTTCATAAACGCTTCCGCGACCGTCGATCAGGAACCCAAAGGAACTTTCGGTCCCGTTGTTCGTGTTCAGCGCATAGAGCTTCCGGTAGACGTTCGAATTGGAATAGTAGCGCATCCGAAAGCCGATGTCGTAGTTCCGGGCGTTCACGCTGTCGGAAACGGTGGTCACGGCCTGATGCCCGGGCGTCGCGTCGCTCCCGAAATTGACGCCGATCGACCCGGACCCGGTCACGAGCGGATGGCTCGTGACCGCTGACACATCCCGCAGAATGGTGCTCTTGGTCGCCAGCCGACAGTCGATCCCATTGCCCGCGCCCGTGTTCTTGACCGTCACCATCTCGAGCGCACCGCCCGTATCGTCGATGACGATGGCGTATTGCCCGGCCCCGACAGCACTCGTGAAGGTTGTCTTGTTGGCGAAGCTGTCGTTGTGGGTCCCTATGATCTTGCATTCGACAAAAAGCGTCGTGATCTTGTAGGGTCCGCCAGGGCAAATCAGTTCGCAGCGGTTGGCCCGACAGTAGTTGATGGCGCCCTGGATCGTCGCCGTATCATCGGTGACTCCATCGCGTTTCGCGCCCCAGGCCATCACGTTGAGCCGCCCGGTCGGACCCGCGTGAACATACAATTTCTGGCCGCTGACCGGATGCAGCATCATGTGATCCGTCGCCGTCGTCGCCGCGACCTGATAGGTAAACATCTCGCAGCGGATGCGGATGATCGCCCCGACCGCGAATTGCGTCGCGGTCGCAAGGAACGCCGCCACCGTGTCGAAGATTGTCTCCCCGACGACATTCAGCCATGTCACCGCCCCACCGTCGTTGCGATAAAGCGACGTTCCATTCGCAGTGAGAACAAGGAACAGCTCGCCATTGACGGTTCCCGCGATGCCTGCGGTCGTGGTCGCAAAGAACTTGGCACCCGCCGCCGTAGCCGCCGTGATCGCGCCATCCCGTGCGACCTCGGCCGCCGCCCGCGCCGCAGTCGCGCCAGAGAGCGCAGAAGCGGTCGCCGCCTTGTCGGCGGCCACACCCGCCTTGGTCGCCAATGCCGCATTCATCGCTTCATTCGCCTTGGTCGCGTAATGACGCGCCGAATACAGACCATCGGCCACGGCCTCGTCGATCGCCGCGGCCGCCCAGCTTTTCGCCGAACCTTCATCCGTCGACAGATCGGCCTGAACCGTGTCGAGGATCTGCCCGTTCTCTGCGCGGATCTCGATCCGATAGACGCCTTCTGTCGCGTATGTCCTGGGGAACTTTCCCGAACTGTCGGCGACAACCGGGTTCGCCGTGGAATGCGTCAGGTTATTGTCCTTGAACAACGGCGCGCGCTGGTCCGAGGTCTCGATGTAGACATGCATCCTTGCCCTCGGCACGGGGGTTTCCAGGTATGCCGATGGCGGCTGAGTGGTCTTCAGGTCGACTATTGCCATTGTCATGCTCCATGTGACGGCGCGCCCCACGTTCCGAGTCTTCCCGAAGCACAGGTTCTGCTGATCACGCGAACAGTCACAAAGCCTGCTTACTCATGCTTGAATCCTGCGCTCGCACATGGCCGCGCCCTGGCGGTCCCGGCCAGACACGTCAATGTGGCTGGCGGCTCGGCGCCGTTTGAATCGCAGGAAGGCGCCGTCTCCGAGGCGCCGCATCACAGCCGCCGGGGCCCGTCCTTCGGGTCAGTCCCCGTCCACCACGACGATAGACTTGCCCGCGTTCGCGATCCGCAAGGGGGTGTCATAGAGCGCGGTCAACGTCCCGGACGTCATCGTCTCGCTCGCCGGACCCGCGCCGTGGAGCCGGCCCGATTTCAGTGCGACGCACCAGTCCGAATGACGGGCAGCGATGCTCAGGTCGTGCAGAACGATCACAACACTCCGGCGAGTTGTCCGGTCATCCGCGATACTCCGAAGACGGTCCATGATATCGCGGGTGTATTTCGGATCTAGCGCCGCCAATGGCTCGTCGAGCAGCATCCAGGGCGTGTCCTGCACATAGGCCATGGCCAGGAACGCACGTTGCCTTTGACCGCCCGACAGGGCCTCGACCTCGCGGCCAGCCAGGGGCTCAAGGTCGAAACGCTCGATGGCGGCATCGGTCAGCCGCGCGTCCTCGGCGGTCGGTCGGCCCCGATGGTGCGGCCAGCGACCAAAAGCGACAAGCTCGCGCACGCTCAACCGCGGCACGGCACCCGCACTTTGCGTCAGAAGCGACAGAAGCATCGCCCGGTCCCGTTCCCGCGCACGCGCAACGTCCGTGCCCGACACGCGGATATGACCCTCGTCCGGGCGGATCAGCCCGGCGATAGCGTGCAGGAGCGTCGACTTGCCCGCTCCGTTCGGCCCGATGATGGCGGTGATCCCACCCTCGGGCACCTGGCATGTCACCTCCGTCAACGCCGCGGTTTCGCCTCGCCTGACGGTCAGGCCTTCGATCTCGATCACGATGCGCGCCTCCAGAAAACCAGGGCCAGAAACAAAATGCCGCCCGCAAATTCGACGACGATGGCCAGCGCAGACTGCAGCCCGAGCATCCGCTCGAACACGGCCTGCCCGGCTACGAGGATCGCCGCTCCGATCAGCGCGGCGGCGGGGATCAGCACGCGGTGGCGGTGGTCCGCAAGGGCCGCATGGGCCAGGCTCGCCGCGAGAAGCCCGAGAAATGTCACAGGCCCGACCAGCGCGGTCGAGACCGAGACCAGAACGGCCACGACCGCCAGCGCACCGAAAACGATCCTGTCGTGCGAAAGTCCGAGGGTTCGAGCCTTGTCGCGCCCAAGCGCCGCCACGTCGAGCGCGGGCGCCATGCGCCACGCCGCGACGAGCGCCAGTCCGAGCGCCACGGCGGCAATGCCGAATTGGGTCTCGTCCACCACGTTGAAGTTCGCAATGCTGGCCTGCTGAACCACCGCGAACTCGGACGGCTCGAGCAGGCGCTGCGCGAAACCGGCCAATCCGCGCAGGAGAACGCCGAGGATCACGCCGGTCAGGATCATGCGAACCACGTCCTGTGCTCCCTTGCGAAACAGGATGCCGAACAATGTCAGTGCAGCCACCATCAGGCAGGCTGTCTCGGCCAGAAACTTCGCCGTTCCCGGCAGCGCCGAAAAACCGACCCCGCCGAGCGTCATCACGAGCGCGGTCTGCATGAAGACGAAAAGCGCGTCGAAGCCAACGATCCCCGGCGTAAGAAGCCGATTGGCGGCGACAGTCTGAAAGATCAGCGTCGCCGCACCGGTCGCCGCGCCGACAAGAACGAGTGCCACCAGCTTCTCGACCCGCAGCGACAGGATGAATCCGTAAGGTGCGCGCAGGTTCCACAAAAGGAACAGGCCAATGGCCAGAAGCAGAAATGCCCCGATGATCAGGAACCGCCGTTCAACCATGACGGCGCTTCCGGGGCGCATTGAGCAGCCAGAGGAAGATCGCCGCCCCGGCGATCGCAAAGACGGTGGCGGCCGGAATCTCGTAGGGCCAGCGCACGACGCGCCCGATGAGGTCCGCAGCCAGCACGAGGCCGCCGCCCAGCATCGCGACGAGCGGCAGGTTGCGCCGCAGGTTGTCCCCCCAGAGACGCGAGACGATGTTCGGCACCACCAGGCCGACAAAGGGCATGGCGCCCACGGTCACGACGACCACCGCGACATTGACCGCCACGATGGCAAGCCCCGCGAGCACGGTTGCGCGGTAATTCAGGCCAAGGGCGCGGGCATAATCCTCGCCCAGCCCAAGGATCGTGATGCGGTCGGCCAGAAGATAAAGCACCACGGCCAGCCCCGCGATCAGCCACATAAGCTCGTAACGGCCGCGAAGCACGCCGGAGAACTCGCCCGTTTGCCAGATTCCGATGAACTGCACGAGGTCCGTGGTCCAGGCGATCCACATGGCCACCGCCCCCAAAATACCGGCATAGATCAGCCCGACGAGGGGCAACAACATGGGGTCGCGCCGCGGCACGTAACGCGCGAGCGCAAAGAACCCGGCGGTCCCGGCCAGCGCCGCGGTGGCCGCAACGGTCATCTTCGTCAAAAGCGCCGCGCCGGGAGCGACGAGGGTGATCCCGAGAAGACCGATCATCGCCGCCTCCGGCGTGCCGGTCAGGCCCGGCTCCACTAGCCGGTTTTGCACGGTCTGCTGGATCACCACACCCGCAAGCGCCAGTCCGGCCCCTGCGAGTAGCGCCGCACAGGTACGCGGGATGCGGCTGACGGCAAGGACGAGTTGGGCGTCGAGATCGCCGCGCCACAGGTCCGTGGCGCCGACGGCGAGGCTCGCCCCCGCGAGGAGGACAAGCCCGATCAGGCTCAGGGCATGTCCGCGCAAGGTATCAGCCTTCGGTGGGCGCGTCCGCGAAAGCCTCGCGAATCTGATCGAGGAGCAGCGTCATCGACTGGACCCCCCCACCCGCAAGATAGATCGCCGCACTGTCGAGATAGATGACCTGTCCGGTCTCGCCAGCGGTCGTCCCGGCAACAAGCGGATTGTCGAGGGTCACGGCAGCCGCTTCGCCTTCCTGCCCGACCGCGGCCGCGCGGTCGATGACGATAAGCCAGTCGGGATCGACCTCGGCGATGAACTCGAACGACACGGACTCGCCATGTGTCTCTGCGGAAATGTCGGGGAATGCCTCCGGCAAGGACAATGCGGTGTGCAACCAGCCAAAGCGGCTGTCGTCGCCATAGGCCGACATCGTGCCGCCGTTCGTCAAAAGGATCAGCGCATCGCCCTTGCCGTCCACGGCGGCGCGGGTTTCCGTCAACGCGGCGTCGAAATCGGACAGCTGCGCGGCGGCCCGGTCCTCGACACCGAAGATGGAGCCATAGGACGTCACGCGGGACCGGGCCTGCCCGATCATGTCCTCTCCCCAGATCGTCATGTCGATTGTCGGGGCAATGTCACCCAGGGGTTCGACCTGGGTCTGGGACCGGCCTCCGGCGATGATCAGGTCCGGGGACATGACCGCCAGGGCCTCGAAATCCGGCTCGAACAGGGAACCGACGGTCGCGACACCCTCAATCGCCGACGCGAGGTACGCGGGCGGCTTGATCGCGGGAACGCCGTCGAGTCCGACACCGAGCGCGTCGAGCGTGTCGATTGCCGCCAGGTCCAAGGCAACCACCGTATCCGGCATGACGGACACCTCTGCCGGACCGGCCGCGGTATCCACGGTCACGGTTTCGGCCTGCACGGCCACGGGGAAAAGACACAGGGCAAGGGCGAGATGTGCGGGTTTTCTCATGATCGGCTCCAAGGGTTGCGGACGCGTCCGAGCGGCCTCGCTGGACAAATCCGACTAATTTTGTCATCTTTTATCGAAAGCCTTATGGAAAGAGTCGGAATTGCGCAACCGCAAACTGGGACGACCGGATGTGTCGCTGTCATTCGAAAGAAGGACGAGGTTCCCGGCAAGAATGCCCGGACCGGCAACCCGAGCGGGACGGAACCCTCAGTTCAGCCCGTTGAGGTTACGGGTGAAGACGCGGTCTCGAACGTCCGACACGAACATGAAGCTGTCGACTCTCCTCCAACTGTGCCCAGTGTTCGGGATCGGGGTCGCCCCGGGCAGAACTGTCTTGATCAAGGGGCATCCGGAACCTACCAAGTTGTCCTGACAGATGCGACCCATTGTGCGTTGAAGGACCAGAATGACCCGCCTGATTCATCCCGTGCTTCTTTGCGGCGGCTCAGGCACCCGCCTTTGGCCGCTGTCGCGCAAGTCTTATCCCAAGCAATTCGTCAAACTCACCCACGATGAGAGCCTGTATCAGGCATCCGCCCGGCGGCTGCATGACGCCGGGTTTTCCGCGCCCTCGATCGTCACGGCAGCGGATTTCCGTTTCATCGTGACCGAACAGCTCGCCGCGCTCGAAATCGTCCCCGCCGATATCCTCATCGAACCATCGCCAAAGAACACCGCCGCCGCAATTTGCGCCGCGGCGCTGGCCATCGACACGCGGGATCCCGGCGGGCTGATGCTGGTGGCCCCGTCAGACCACGTGATCGCCGACGCGGCCCGTTTCCGCGACACCGTCCGGGCCGCGACCACCGCTGCAAACGACGGGCAACTGGTGACCTTCGGCGTACTGCCGAACCGGGCCGAAACCGGCTACGGCTGGCTCGAGCTTTCCGCGCCGACGCCGGATTTCGCGCCTGTCCCCCAGCCGCTCAGGAGCTTTGTCGAAAAACCCGACCGCGCCACGGCAGAGGCGCTGCTCGCGGGCGGGATGCATCTGTGGAACGCGGGGATCTTCCTGTTCACGACCACCGCGATCCTCGACGCCTTTGCAAGACATGCGCCGGACGTTCTGACCGCCACCCGGGCCGCCCTTGACGCCGCCGAAAAGGACTTGTCGTTCCTACGCCTTGCCCCCGCCCCGTGGTCGCAGCTGCCCGACATTTCCATCGACTACGCGGTGATGGAACGGTCTTCGAACCTGAGCGTGGTGCCCTACGACGGCGCCTGGTCCGACCTTGGCGACTGGCAGGCCGTCTGGCGTGAAGGGGACCGCGAAGCCTCGGGCACAGTCACGGTCGGCAATGCCACCGCGCTCGACTGCGAGGACAGCTTGCTCCAGGCCTCCAGTGACACGCAGCAGCTCGTGGGTCTCGGGCTCAAGGATATCGTCGCGGTCGCCATGCCGGACGCGGTGCTGGTCGCGCACAAGGACCGCGTGCAGGAGGTCAAAGCGGTCGTCGCCACGCTCAAGGCGCGCGGCGTGGCACAGGCCGAAACCCTTCCGCGCGACTACCGTCCCTGGGGCTGGTATGAAAGCCTCGCCGTTGGTGGCCGATTTCAGGTCAAACGCATCGTCGTGCATCCCAGCGCTGCCTTGTCGCTGCAAAGCCATCACCACAGGGCCGAACACTGGATCGTGGTCGAAGGCACCGCCAAGGTGACTCTGGACGACGAGGTGAGGCTGATCAGCGAGAACCAGTCGATGTATATCCCGCTTGGGTCCAAGCACCGACTGGAGAACCCCGGCAAAGTGCCGCTGACCCTGATCGAGGTTCAGACGGGCAGCTATCTGGGCGAAGACGACATCATCCGCTACGAGGATGTTTACGCCCGCGACCAAGGGGCCAAAGGCTAGGGGAGCAAACATGCTTTGACGCCGACCTGCGTCAACGGCGCGGTGGCGTCATCTTCATACAGGCCCTCGGTGTTGTGCTCTGCACAAGCATCGGAGGATCGGATCGCAGCGGCGGTCCCGACAGAACATGCGACCGCGCCCGGCATGCCCGGCGGTCAGGAAGGTCTTTGAATGATCAGGCGTTTTCTGGGAGGGCAACTTTCCGGCGGCAGAGTAGACGGGCACGGGCAAGGACTCCAACCGGCACCGGAGCCGGAACGAAAGCCCTTTTCGGCACCGATACGACCGGACGAGCCACTCGCGATCATCGGGGACGTGCACGGGTGCAGCACCCTGTTCGACCGGCTCCTCGCGAAACTCGACCGTGAGGCTCCCGACGCCCGACGCATCGTGGTCGGCGACCTTGTCGATCGTGGCGAAAACAGCCGGGCCGTGCTCGAACGGGTCTTTGGCCTGTCGCAAGAGGATCCCGCTTTCGTCGCCCTGCCGGGCAATCACGAGGAAATGATGTTCGACTTCCTCGATCATCGCGAAGGGCCCCGTTCGCCCTGGCTGCGCTACGGGGGCCTGCAAACCTGCGCGAGTTTCGGTATTCCGGGCCTGCGCGAAACCTCCTCTCCGAAGGATCGCGAGGCAGGCGCGAAAGCCCTGCGCGATGCACTTGGCCCCATCGAACCATGGCTTCGCGCCGTGCCGCTCATGTTTCGAAGCGGAAACATTGCCGTGGTCCATGCGGGCGTCAGCCCGAACCGGCCCCTCGACCAGCAGAAACGTGACGCACTTCTCTGGGGCCATCCCCAGTTCCAGACCCACGACCGGACGGACGGGCAATGGGTCGTTCACGGACATACGATCGTCCCGGTGGTCGAACCGCATCGCGGCCGCATCGGGGTCGATACCGGGGCCTACGCAACCGGTATCCTGTCGGCAGCCGTGCTGAGGCCCGATGGCACCTGCACGACGGTGTCCGTGTCCGGCGCCGGCTAGGACCGCAACCCGGCCGATCCCGACGCGCCGCGCGTCATAGGCCAATGCCCGCCAGCGCGAGCCCGACCTGCGACAAAAGACGGCTGACACCGACCATCGGTTTTTCGGAGACGAAGATCACATCGTTCGGACGCAGTTCCAGACGGGTCGCGAGAACGAGGTTCGCCGCGTTGCTCGCGTCGAGATGCCAGGCCCGGATACCACGCCCGTCTCCGCTCCCGCGCAGGACATAGACCTCTCCGACGTTGCCCGTGGCATTCGGCACGCCCTCGCCTTTGTCGAAAAGCGCATCCGCCAACGTCGCCTTGCGTTCGAACGGCAGGGTGTAACGGCTCTGCTGACCGACCTCGCCCGCGATGTAGACGTAATCGCGGTCCACCGCGTCTAGCGCGACTCGGGTGGTGAAATTGGACCGACCCTCGTCAAGTTCTGCCCGGCGCAAGTCGATCTCGGTGGCCAGTTGACCCATCGCCGAGGCTTGCGCCGTCTGTCGCAGCGTAGCGAGCTGGATCTGCTGCGCGAAATATCCCGCCGCCTTGTCGAGATCGTATTCGCTGTCCACGAAGATCGAGTCGCCTTCCTTCAGCGCGATTTTCTGGATGTCGGCAGAGGCAAGATAGCGTTCCAGCGAAATCTGGTAGAGCGACCCGTCGCGGTAGAGCCGGATCGAGGCGTAATCCAGATCCGACGCGGTGATCCCGCCCGCCCGCGTCAGCGCCTCGGACAAGGTGAGGGGATTGAGCGTGATCGGTTCCACTTTCGGGGATTTGACCGCCCCGCCGACCGACACGCGCCGCGAATTGAACTCCGCCACCTCCAGCGAGAAACTCGGCTCGACCTGTGCGGCGACAAGCGCATCGAAAACGCGCGCCTCGGCCTCGTCCAGCGTCAGCCCGTCAACATCTATCCGACCGACCTCGGGAATCGAGATATAGCCGTTGTCCTGAACCGTATAGCCCTGCCGCTGGTTCTGCGCCGCCAGAAGCCCGCTCAGCTGCTCCACCGTGCTGGCGGTGCGGGGCGTGGCAAGGATGACCACGTCTCCGACGCCCAGCCGGTAGGGACCGGGCGTGTAGGCCGGCGGCAGCCGGGTTTCGAGCGAACCGGGCCTGGGCTCCTGCGCGAAGGCGCCATCCGGCAGGGTGCCGATGCCGCGTGGCGACCCGCCAAGGCCCGCGGTATGGGCAAAGATCGCAGGAAGGGTGCGCGGTTGATAGGTGCTCTGGTTCGCCGCTTTCACGGTCTGCGCGGTAAGCGGCACGATTTCGACCTGGCCGACGTCCGTGCTTCCTTCCACAACCATCGGGGATGTAAGGGCGCCACAAGACGCGAGGAACAGCAAAGAGACGAGGCTGAAAGCAAATCGCATCGGTTCACCGGGCTTGCTGAATTTTGTTTTCTTTCGCTAACCCATGGACGGTGGAATTGATAGCTTCGTGCCACAAATTGTTGTGGAAGAAATCGCATGCGCCCCCGTTTTTGGTCGGAAAAGCACGAAATCGCAGTGTCCGGGCAGGTGACGCATCTGTCAGAATGACTCCTGCTGGCCGTCTTGCCCTCGACGCTCTCCCCAACAGGGCGTTGCGACCCCGACGCTGCGTCAAACGGTGCGTCCGATTCGACCTCGGCGCATCGCGCCGAAATCCCGCGAATCCCTACGCTCACCACGCCGCGGGTCGCCCCGCCGCCATCCTCAGCGCCTGATCGTTGCCAGCATGGTCTGGCGTGTGGTGTCGCGTGCGGCCATTCGCAGGAAGGCGGCGCGTTCGAGTTCGCGCATCTCGGCCTCGGGCATTGGACGCGCCGGATCGCCGCGTTCGCCGCCGGTGAGAACCGAGGCAAGCTCCGTGGCCACCGTCATCGTCACAGCGTCGATTCGACCCGCGGCGTGATGGGCGCGGCTCGTGGACAAGGCGCCCGCCACCCCCGACGGACCGGCAACAGCGAGAAATGCTTCGGGCGACGGCGTATAGCCGTCGATCATCTCCCGCGCCCGCGACAGCGCCACGGCCTCCACGTCGCCCGTGTGCATCACGATGTCGTCCGTATCCCTGAGCAAGTGGAGCCCCCGCGCCTCGGCCGCCGAGGTCGCGGTGGGACCAGGGAGCAGAAGCTCCACCGCCCGAGCGGCGACGGCGGCAGGGCCGACCGCGCCGGTTTGAGGATTGGAAAGCCGCTCGAACATCCGGGTGCAGCCGCCCCAGCCGGGCAGGATGCCCAGCTTGGGCTCGGGCAGGCCAAAGCGGACCTCGGCATGCGCGACGACGTGATCGGCGTGCAGCGTAATCTCGCAGCCGCCGCCAAGGGCGAGCCCACGCACGGAGGCGACGACCGGCATGGGGGCCTGGCGCAGGGCCGAGAACGCGGTCTGGCCACGGGCAAGAAAGGCTTCGAGCTTTGTGGGCTCTTCGGCGAGTTCGAGGAAACGCGCGAGGTCGGCCCCGGCTGAAAAGGCGCGCTCCGAGCCGGGGGCAAGGACCAGCGCCTTCAGCTTGCCCTCCGCCAGCGCGATGGCATGATCCAGCACCTCGAAGACCTCGGGGGCAAAGACACCCATCTTGGTGGTGATCCGAAAAATGCCGATGCCGTCGCCCGCATCCTCGAGCCGGGCAGCGTCGTTCTGGGCGATCATCGGACGCGTGGCACGCGTGGCGGCGCGGTCGATAAAGCGGCCATGGTCGGCGGCTTTGGCGATGAGGTCGGGCATGGCTTGCCCCTCGGCGCGCAAACGATCCGCGATATACGCCGCGCCGATCCGGTCGGCTTGGGCAAAGGGCCCCTCGCGCCAGCCGTATCCAAGCGCCACGGCGGTGTCGATCGACGGCAGGTCATGCGCGATTTCGCCCGAAACCTGGGCGGTGTAACTGACCAGTCGCGCAAGCACGGTCCAAGCGTAGTCGCCGAGTTTCCCGCCCCCCTCGATCAGCGCCTTGAGGTCGCGCATAGGCGCGGGGCGCACCTCTGGACGGTAGTTGCGGGTCACGAGGTCCAGCGCCTCGCGCGCGCCCTCGGAGGTCTTGCGGTAAAAGCCTCCCTTGGCTTTGCGGCCCAGACGGCCCTTGGCCACCATGTCCTGCGCCAGCGCCGATCCGGCGAGGTCGTAGCTCTGGAACCCGTCCGTCGCAGGCAGCGAACGGATGAGGCTGCCCCAGACCAGCGGGATCAGGTCGATCCCGATGAGGTCGAGCAGACCGAAAACCCCCGTCGCGGGCACGCCGAAGGATGCGATGACCGCGTCGGCCTCTTCCACCGTCAGCCCCTGCGCCTGCGCTTCCAGCACCGCCATGGCCATCCAGTAACAGCCGATCCGGTTCGCGATGAAACCGGGGGTGTCGCGGCAGTCCACCTTGGTCTTGCCCAGCAGGACCCGCCCAGCCTCATGCGCGCGGGCGACGCTCGCGGCGTCCGATGCCGGACCCGATACGATTTCAAGCAGTTGCATGTGGCGCGGCGGGTTGAAGAAATGCGAGATGACAAAGTCGCGATCGAACCCCTCGGACAGCCCCGCCACCAGATCGGCGCGCTTGAGGGTCGAGGTGTTCGATGACACCGTGGACCCCGGTTTGCGGACCGCATCGAGCCGGGCATAAAAGTCGCGCTTGGCCGCAAGGTCCTCGATAATCGCTTCCACTATCCAGTCGGCCTCTGCCGCCCGCACCAGATCATCGGTCGTGCCGGGACGCACGAGCTTTGCGGCCTTGGGCGACATGAAGCCGCCAACCTTGATTTGCCGGGCAAGCCCCGCCTCTGCCGGACCGGCTCCACCTGCGTCGTCGGGCATGTCGAGCAGATCGACAGGGATTCCGGCGTTGGCGAACTGCGCCGCGATCCCGCCACCCATCGACCCCGCCCCGATCACGCAGGCGCGTTTGACGCCGGTCGCGTCGGCACCGTAAACCGTCCCCGTCATCACGCCGCCTCCAGAACCATGGCGATGCCCATGCCGCCGCCGATGCACTGGGTGGCAAGGCCGTAACGCCCGCCCTCCCGCTGCAAGAGCGACGCGGTCTTGCCGACCAGCCGTCCGCCAGTGCCGCCCAGCGGATGCCCCAGAGCAATCGCGCCGCCGTCGATGTTGAGCTTTGCCGGGTCGATCTCCAGCTCCCGGCGGCAGGCTTCGGCCTGCGACGCAAAGGCCTCGTTCATCTCGATGACGTCGATGTCGTTCATCGTAATCCCGGCACGTTTCATCGCCTTGCGCGAGCTTTCCACGGGGCCCATCCCCATGATCCCCGGCGCACAGCCCGACACTCCGAAGCCCGCGATCCGCGCGAGCGGCGTGAGGTTGTGGCGCTTGAGGAAATCCTCCGAACAGATGAGCAGCGCCGTCGCCGCGTCGGTCATCGGCGAGGAGGTCCCGGCGGTGACGCTGCCCCCCTCGAGGAAGGCGGGCTTAAGCGTCGACAGCTTTTCGAGCGAGGTTTCACGGGGGCATCCATCCGCATCGACCAGACCCGCTGCTGTCTCGACCGGCGTGATCTCGTCCGCCAACCGCCCGGCGGCCTGCGCGGCCACGGCCTTTTGCTGGGACGCGAGCGCGAATGCCTCCTGCGTCTCACGATCCACACCATAATCACGCGCGACACGTTCGGCGGTCAGCCCCACGTTGATGAAATCGGCCACGTGATCGGCGGGCCATTCCGGCGGCGGCGCGATGTTGAATCCCATCATCGGAACCCGCGTCATGCTTTCGGCCCCGCCCGCGATGAACGCCTCGCCCGCACCCATGACGAGCATCCCCGCGGCCATCTGCACCGCCTGCACCGACGAGCCGCACCAGCGGTTCACGGTCGCGCCCGCTGTCGTCTCGGGCAGACCGGCGAGCAGCCCGGTGATGCGCCCGATGTTCAACCCCTGTTCTCCCTCGGGAAAGGCGCAGCCCCAGACCACGTCCTCGATCTCGTTCCCCGGCACGCCGGTCTTGGCCAGCAGCCCGCGAATGGCGGTGGCGCCAAGGTGGTCGGGGCGCACGGTGGCGAGCGCGCCCTTACGGGCGAAGGTAAAGGGCGTGCGGGTGTAGGAGGCGATATAGGCGGTCTGCATGATCATGTGTCCCGTGATAGGTTCATCTGTATACAACAATTCCGGACGCGCGGAAGCGTTAGGGCGTTTGACATCCCCTCATGCGGTCGCTGGCGTGGTGAGAATTTTGCGCGTGGCGCGCACGAGCCGCGCGGCGCGGTCGGCGGGGCTTACGCCGCTGTCGGCAAAGCGTTTGAGCGGCACCTCGATGTCCACCGGGCAACCGGGCGGGAGGGCAGCGAGGAACTCCGGCAGGGGAAACTCGCCTTCGCCGGGGATGCCCCGGTTTTCCACCGCCTCGCCAAAGGGGCTGTCAGGTGCGCGCATCGGCCCATCGCAGATCTGCGCGGCCCCGATGAGCGCCGGATTGGCGGCGGCAAGGTCGGCGACACTGCCCCCGGTGCGGAAGAGATGCAGCGGATCGACGAGCAGCGACAGGTTGTCATGCCCGGCCTCGCGCAGGAAATCGGCCCCGGCCCCGATGGATTTACACTCCGAGAACTTCATGAACTCGATCGACACGACGATGCCGCGTTCCCCGGCCAGATCGGCCAGTCCGCACATATTGGCAATCGCCCGCCCCCGGTCGGCGTCCTGCACCAGCGCAGTTAGACGCGTCGCGCCAAGCTCGGCCCCCAAGTCCAGAGCCGCAACAAAGTCGGCGGCCTCAGTGTCCGGGCCGACCGAGAACACCTCGATATTATGCACCCGCACGTCATGATCGTCACAGGCCGCGACGAGATCGCGCGCGCCCCGCCCCGCCTCGACCCGCGGAAAAATGTCGAGCTTGGGCGATGGGGCCACGACAAAGACCGACACGCGGTCCACGCCCGCGCCCCGGGCGATCTCCGGCAGGTCCACGGGCGCCACGTCCCGCAGGCAGAGCTGGTGCAGCGCGAGCCGCCTCATGCGCCCAGATAGCTTTCGATGATCGCCGGGTTCGCGGCAATGTCAGCCGACGTGCCTTCGTGCGAGATAACCCCACGGTCGAGCACATAGGCCCGCCGCGTAATCTCGAGCGCCCGGTGGGCGTTTTGTTCGACGAGCAGCACGGTCAGCCCGTCGGCGTTGAGCTTTTTCAGCGCCTCGAACACCTGGTCCGTGATGAGCGGCGACAACCCGAGCGATGGCTCATCGAGCAGCAAGAGCTCCGGCCCGCCCATGAGCGCCCGCCCGATGGCCAGCATCTGTTGCTGCCCGCCCGACAGCGTGCCCGCGATCTGGTCGCGGCGTTCCTCGAGCACGGGAAACAGCTCGTAGACATCCGCCAGCGTATAGCGCGTCGCGCGTCCGCCAAGCGCGATCTGCCCGACCTGGAGGTTCTCGAACACGCTCATGTCGCTCAGGATCTGCCGCCCTTCCGGCACATGAAGCAGCCCGCGCAGCGCCACCGCATGGGGGTTGAGCCCACGCGTGTCGGCCCCGGCAAAGACGATCTCGCCCTGCTGACGTTTCACCACGTTCGACAGTGCATTGAGCAGCGTCGATTTGCCCGCGCCGTTCGATCCGATGAGGGCGACCATCTCGCCCTGCGGCACGACCATGGTGATGTCATTGACCGCCTTCAGACCGCCGAAATGCTTGGACACGGCCTCAAGATGAAGTGACGGCATCGCGGGCCTCCTGTTCTTTCTGCGCGGCGGCCAGCGCCTGCGCCTTTTTCGCGGTCTTGCGGCGGCGGAACCAGAACACGATCTCGTCGCCCACGCCGTTGGGCAGGAAGGTGATGACGAGGATCAGGATGATCCCGTTCACCGCCGGACGGTATTCGGCCAGAGGCCGCGCCAGTTCCGGCAGGATCGCCATGATCGCCGCCCCCATGATCGGGCCGAGCAGCGTCGTGCGACCGCCCAGGATGACCACGGTCAGCACATTGACCATGAAGGCAAAGCCGAAGTTATGCGGCTCGATCTGGAAAACGTAGAGCGACTGAAGCCCGCCAAAGAGGCCGCCGATCGCGCCCGACAGGATGAAGGCGAGCGCGTGGTAGCGTCCGATGTTCACGCCCAGCGACGAGGCAACGCTTTCCTCTTGCCGCAGTGCGTCGAAGACACGCCCCAGTCCCGTGCGCCCGATGGACCACATGACATACATGACAACCGCAACGACCGCGAGCAGCATCCATGTGTTGAGCACCCGCGGGATACCGGTCACACCAAGCGCACCGCCCGTGAAATCCTCGCCGTAAAGCAGAAGTGACAGCACGATCTGCACGAAGGCGAGCGTCGCGATGGCCTGAAACGCGCCGCGCAAACGGGCGAGCGGCAAGGACAACAGGAACCCGACGCCGCCAGAGACGGCCATGCCCAGAACGACCGTGGCCCAGATCGGCACGTCGTAGCGCGTCACGAGGATCGCAACAACATAAGCACCCAGCGCCGCGAAACCGGCGGTGGCGATAGAAAACACACCGGCCCGTAGCGCGATCTGTTGCGAGTAGCCGAAGCCCACCGACAGCAGGAAGAAGTCGATGATCGGCTGGTAGGCGTAGTAGAAATTGATCACTGGCGTGTCCCCCCGGCCACCGCGCTCACGTTCCCGAACAACCCGTTCGGGCGCACGAGAAGCACGAGGAACAGCAGCGCAAAGATGATCGCGTCCGTCAGCCCGGAGGGCAGATAGGCGACGATGGCGCCCTGCACGCTGCCCAGCCCCCCGATGACCACGACGACGAAGGCGCGCAGCATGTAAGGCTCGCCCATGAGAAACTGCATCGAGTTGAACAAAAGCCCGATCAGAACCCCGGCCAGACCCGCCAGCGCCCCCGCGATGAAAAAGGTCTGGAGGTAAACGCTCTGCGCGTTCACACCCAATAGCGCCGCCGCCCGTTCATTGGTGGCGACCGCCCGCACCTGCCGGCCGAAGGTGGTCTTCTTGAGGTAGAAGATCAGCGCGGCCACCAGCACGGCGACAAGCGCAGGGATCACGATCTGGAGGAGCGATATCCGCAGCCCCATGATCTCGTAGAACTTGATCGGAAAGGTGCCGAAAGGGAAGTTCAGAACTTGCGTCTTCGACACCTGTTGCGCAATTGAAATCAGGACGAGGTCGACGCCGATCGAACTGACCAGCGCCGGAAACTCGGCATTGCCGCGCTTGCGCAGCGTCCGGAACGCGACAAAATCGGTGAGGATCGCAATGAGACCCGTCGCCACCATCGCAAAGCCGATGGACAGCAGGAACGGCAGCCCGCTGATCGTGCAGTAGTAGGCGATGAAGGCTCCTGCCATGAAGATCGCGCCATGGGCGAAATTCAGGAGCTTCTGAACCCCGAAGATCAGCGTGAAGCCCAGGGAAAACAGCGCAGAGACCGAACCGGTCACAAGGCCGTTGAGTATCTGCTGTGCAAGCATCGGACACCCTGTCTTTGGAGGTCGGATCGTGCCGATGCCTCCGGTCTTTGGAAAATGGGGGCGGCTCTTGACCGCCCCCTTCGTTTCGCGGCGTTCGCGATTACTCGGTGGCTTCCACGAAGGCGCCGTCCTTGACGGTCATCACCTTCATGCCGAAGTGCGGCACGCGCTCTTCGTCGAAGCTATAGCTATATTCGCCAATCAGCACCGGAATGTCGGTCTGCGCGCCAAGCGCATCCCGCACGCCCTCGCGCGTCAGGGTTCCCGCCTCGGCTGCATCCTTGACCGCATTGGCCACGACCTGCATCCCGGAATAGCCGACCGCGTGCCATTCGTCCGCGGGCATCCCCATCTTGGCCTCGAAGTTTTCCGCAAAGGCGGTCGCCATCTCGTTTTCGCCACCGCCCGGGATCCAGGCGCCGATCAGATAGACGCCTTCCACCGCAGCACCGCCCTTTTGATGAAGGTGGGCGAAGCAAAGGCGTTATGCCCCAGGATCGGGATCGACGGGTCGAGACCGGCCTGCTTGAGCTGGATGATGATGTTGGCACCCTGCGCCGCCGGGGTGCCGACGAAGACGCAGTCCTGATCCGCCGTGGCGATCTTGGTCGCCAGCGCCGAGAAATCGCTATCGGCCAGCGCCACGCCATCCTCGGAGGCGATGTTCACACCGGCTTCTTGAATGAGCGCCTCGTACTTCTTCTGCAGCGCCACATAGGCTTCGTTGTCCTTCACCCCGATGATCGCGCAGTTCTTCGCGCCCAGCGTCTCGGCGGTGAAGTTCGCGATATAGGGCATCGTGACATCGGCGGGCTGGGTCAGGATGAAGGACCAGGGTCCGTTCTCGATCACTTCCATCGAGTTGGTGGTGGTCATCACCGGGAATTCCCGCTCGTTCGCCACGCTCGCACCGGCCAGCGCCACTGAGCCCGAGGTCGGACCCATGACGAGCAGCACGTCCTCGTCCGCCGCCATCCGCGTAATGAGCGACAGGGTCTGGGTGCGGTCGGTCGCGTCATCCGCCACCTCGACGGCGAGGGAATTGCCCTCGCCGAAGAACCCGTTCGCGTTCATCTCTTCCGCCGCCATCGCGGCACCGTCGGCCACGTTCTTGCCAATGAAGGCCGCGCCACCGGTGAGCGACTGCAGAATCACCACCTTGTATTCTTCCGCCACGGCTGCGCCAGACGCGGCCATCGCGGCAGCAAAGGCGATTGCGGACATGCCAAGTTTCTGGATTTTCATGTTTTCCTCCCTGAACTCTGCCGTTCGGTTGAACCGATTTTCCTCCCGGACGCGGCCACGGCAAGCCCCGCCTCTCGTTTTTGTATGGTAGATAGGTTCATAAATATACACAACACCTGATTTGTCCGTCCCGTATCTGCACATCCTGTGCCACGACACAACCAAGACCCTTATTAATAAGGACTTCAAGGCAAGTATTGCCATCTCTGCCCTGCGGCATGAGCTTTTTGCTTGTATACGGAACGCATGTTTTTCATATTCACCGCGACAGCGCCGCGTCGCATCGGGTCATCCCACCGACCCCGGAGCGCGGCCAAGGGAGGAACACATGCTCGCGTTTCAGGAGTTCACCGCCGTCACCACCGTTGGTGACCTGCTCATGCATACCGCCGCCGCGCTGCCGGACAAGGATGGACTTGTCTTTCCCGACCGCCGGCAATCCTTTTCCGAGGTCCGCGCGGGCGCGCTGCGCATGGCGCGCGGGTTTCTGGCTATGGGGGTTCAACCCGGCGATCATGTCGGGGTGCTGCTGCCCTCGTCGCCCGAAACGGTCGAGGCCTTCTTCGGTCTCGCCCTCATCGGCGCGATTTCCGTTCCGATCAACGCCCGCTTCCGGGCGCGCGAACTGACCTATATCACGGAAAACGCCGACCTCGTCACGATCCTGACCTCGGGCAAGGTGTCCGAGGGGCTGAACTTCATCGACCGCCTGACCGAGATCTTTCCGGAACTGGTCGACGCGCCCGAGAACGCCGACCTGTCCATCGCCCGCGCGCCCAAGCTCAAACGCGTGATCCTCGTCTCCGACGACCACGCGCCGGGCTTCACCGATGCCGCGAGCTTTTCCGCCGCCGCCGACACGATTCTCGACGAGACGATCCTCAACCTGCGCGCCCACGTGCGCGTGTCAGATACGGCGCTCATCCTCTACACCTCCGGCACCACTTCGGACCCCAAGGGCTGCCTCATCAGCCACGAGGCGCTGGTGCGCACGGGTCAGGCGATGGCCAAACGCTACGAGATGACCGAGGCGGACGTGTTCTGGTCGCCCCTGCCGCTCTACCACATCGGCGCGATGTTCCCGCTCTGCGCGGCGTGGAGCGTGGGTGCCTCCTACCTGTCCATGCAGTATTTCGACGCGGGCGTGGCGCTCGAAATGATCGAACGCGACCGCGCAACCGTGACTTATCCGAGCTTCGGCACCTTCATCGCCGACATGATCTATCACCCGGATTTCGAGAAGCGCGACCTTTCGTCCATCCGCATCATGAACTCCAACATGGCGATGCAGCCGCCGAGCTTTGCCCGCGCCATTCAGGACAAGATCCCGAACATCATACAGGTCGGCACCTACGGCATGACCGAAACTTCGGGCACGGTGACCACGAGCTTCCCGACCGACAGCTTCGAGGCGCGGACCGGGCGGCTTGGCAAACCCTTCGACGGGCTGAAGGTGCGCATCACCCGGCCCGATGGGACCGAGTGCGGCGTGGACGAGGTGGGCGAGATCTGCGTGCGCGGCTTTTCGATCTTCACCGAATACTACAAGGACCCGGTCAAGACCGCGGAGGCGAAAAAGAACGGCTGGTTCCACACCGGCGACCTTGGCTCGCTCGACGCGGACGGCACCCTCATGTTCCACGGACGACTGAAGGACATGCTTAAGGTCGGCGGCGAAAACGTCGCGGCGCAGGAGATCGAGACGCTCGTCTGCGGCCATGATGCGGTCAAGCTCTGTCAGGTCGTCGGCCGCCCCGACGCGCGCCTCCAAGAGGTCCCCGTGGCCTTTGTCGAGTTGAAGCCGGGCGCGACAGCGACGCCGGACGAGATCATGTCTTTCTGCAAGGGCAAGATCGCGAGCTTCAAGGTGCCTCGCGACGTGCGCTTCATCACCGAATGGCCGATGTCGTCGTCCAAGATCCAGAAGTTCAAACTTAAGGAGATGCTCGAGGCATGAGCACCCGCGACAACGCCATCCACCTGATCCAGTCGACCTATTACGATGGCATCGACGCGGGCGACATGGCACGCGCCGCCACCGCGCTGAACCCCGACATCGACTGGAGCCACGCCCAGGTCTGGGCGCATCACGGCTTTGTCCGTGCCGAGCCGTCGGGCGTGAAGGGCCGGCAGGCGGTCCATGATTTTCTCGCCGCGCGGGTCGACCAACTGCGCGAGGCGCAGATCACCCATGCCATCGAGGATATGGTGCTCGAGGACGGTCGGGGCGCGTTTCTGGGCGCAGTCACCGGACCCGACGGGACGAAAAAACCCTTCATGGTCTGGTTCGCGCTGACAGATGGGCTAATCCGCCGATACGACCTGCGCCCGTTGTAGGGTGCGCATTCACTGCGCACCTTTGCCTGTTTCATGATTTGACGTGCGGTGCGCAAGACTACGCACCCTACGGCTCAATCCTCGGGCGCGAGCGTCACCTTTATCCCGTCCAGATCCTCGCTCATCTCGATCTGACAGGACAGGCGCGACGTATCCTTGTAGTGCGGCGAAAACTCGACCAGTTCGAACTCGTCCGGCGATTGCGGCTCGAGCTTGTCCATCCACGCCGGATCGACATAGACATGGCAGGTCGCACAGGAACACATGCCACCGCAGATCGACGCGATGTCGAGCCCGCCCTTGTCGCGCAGGTTCAGCATCAGCGACAGGCCGGGATCGGCGTCGATCTCCAACTGGGTCCCGTCACGGTCGGTGGCGTTGATCTTGGGCATGGCATCCTCCTGGTTTGACCGTGAGGTTATTGTATCCAAATGTGACGGTCATCGCATACAATTTGCACCTCATCCGAGGTCGATGCGCGCGGTTTTCCCGTCCCATTCGGCCCCCGCCGCGTCGATCTTGTCGAAAAACCGCTTGAGCCCCGGCGAGGGCTGGACCAGTTCCAGCACCCGCCCCTGATCCATCGGATCGGTGTCGAGATAGGCAAAGGGAACGCCCGCCGTGGTCGTCCCGCCCATGAGCACCCCGACGCCGCGCGCTTGCCATGCGGCGACATCAGCCTCCAGATCGTCGGTCAACGAGCAGACATGATGCAGTCCACCCCCCGTGCGATCGACAAAGGCCGAAAACATGGATGGACCCCCGGCGACCTGCTGGATGATCTCGATCTGCATCCCCCGATGCGACGCGAGCGCGACGGAAATCTCGACATCGCTGGGCGCGCCTTTGTAATGAACCTGGGCATAGGGCACCCGCGACGACACGAAGAACGGACCCACGCCGAACACCCGCGCCCAATGATCCACGGCGGCGTCCAGGTCGGGGACCACATAGCCCAACTGGCAAATCTCTCCGAATCCGGCTGGCATCCGCTTCTCCCAAAAAATACAGAACTTAGGGTTTGCATATACGAGAGGCCCCGATAAAATACAAGAAACGCGGAGCCGGGGTCCAGACGATTCCGGCATCCAAGGGAGGCACCTATGAAACACTCCGACATCCAGCAGATCCTCGACCAGCAGGCGTTCGAATCCAAGCGCGGCGGCCCGCCCGAGGGGTTCCCGCAACTGGCCGACATCCCCGGCGACCGCTACGTCGATCCCGAATTCAACCGGCTGGAAATCGAACGCATGTGGCACAAGACCTGGGTCTATGCGATCCATGCCGACGAGGTGCCCGAGGTCGGCTCCTACGTGCAATGGACCCGGCTGGGCGAGCCGCTCTTCTTCATCTGGGGCGAGGACGAGCGCGTCCGCTGTTTCTACAACACCTGCCGCCATCGCGGCGCGCCGGTCGTCACCGAAGAATCGGGCAAGTCCCGCGGCGTGTCCTGCAAATACCACGGCTGGACCTACAACACGCGCGGCGAACTGATCAATCTGCGCGACCGCCGCGATTTCGTGGACCTCGACATGTCCTGCCGCTCGCTGATCGAAGTGCGCTGCGAGAACATCGGAAACCTCTATTGGGTCAACCTCGACAACGACGCCGAGCCCCTGCGCGATTATCTGGGTCCGGTCGCCACGAACCTTGACGAATGCAAGCCCGACACGCTGATGCTCGTCGACAAGACCGCCATCAAGGTCGATTGCAACGTGAAAATCCTTCTGGATGCGTTCATGGAGGTCTATCACCTCAAGTCGATCCACCAGAACACCGTGGACCGGTTCCTCGACCATCGCGGTAGCGCCATCACGCTCTGGCCCAATGGTCACAGCCGCATGGTCACGCCCTACAAACGCGAGGGCTGGCGCGATCCGGGGGTCAAGGGTCTGCCGGAGGTCGAAGGGATGGAGCCGTGGTTCCGCGACACCAACTACTCGGTCCTCGCCTACCCCAACTTCGTCTCGCCCATCCCGACCGCCGGTATCCCGCTCCTGTGCTTCTGGCCCGACACCATCGACACGATGACCATCGAAGTGCATTGGTTCGCGCCCTCTTGGGGCGATGGCGAGCGGCCCGAGATCTAGGACACCCGGCTCAAGAACTTTCTCATCATTCTGGACGAAGACCTGCAATTTGCGGACAAGATCCAGAAGTCGGTGGAAAGCAAAGGGCTGCGGGGCTTCCCGCTGAACTATCAGGAACGCCGCATCTACCACTGGCATGAGGAGCTTGACCGCCGGATCGGCAAATCCGACGTGGCCGAGCGTCTTCAGGTGCCCGAGCGGCTGGCCGACTGGGTGACGGACGAATCGCCCGCGCCCGTCCCCGCCGAACCAGCCGAGACCTGAGGTTTCCATGAACACGGACGTCACAGAACCGCCGGTCATCGCCGCGCGGCATGAGGGCGCGCATGAGGTGGTCTGCGTGATCACCCTCAATCGTCCCCATGTCTCCAATGCGATGAACGCGGAAGGTTCCTGTCTCGTTGACAAGCATGTGCGCGAGGCCGAGGCCGACCCCGAGGTGGGCGCGATCATCCTGACCGGCGCTGGCGAGCGCGCATTCTGCGCCGGGATGGACCTCAAGGAAGCCGCCGCACGCGGCGCGGGCCATGGCCTCGTCCCAGGCGCCGGGTTCTGCGGCGTGACGGAACGGGTCATCGCGAAACCGGTGATCGGCGCGGTCAACGGCGCGGCGGTGGCCGGGGGTCTCGAAATATCGCTCGCCTGCGACATGCTGGTGGCGGGGTCGGGCGTCGTCTTTAGCCTGCCCGAGGTCAAGCGCGGCATGGTCGCCTTTACCGGCGGCGTGCAGCGGCTGTCGACGCAACTCTCCCGCCAGATCGCGATGGAGATCATCTGCATGGGCAGCCTCATCCCCGCCGAGCGGATGTATGAACTGGGCGTCGTGAATCGGGTGGTCCCGCAGCATGACGTGCTGCCCGCCGCGCTCGCGCTCGCCGACGATTTGCTCGCCAATTCTTGGAAAGCCATCGCTTTTGGCAAAGAGCTTTTCAACCACGCCATGAACGAACCCCTCCCCGACGCCATCGCGCGGGGTCACGCCAATGCCGACCGGCTGATGCGCTCGGACGATAGCCGCGAGGGCATCGCGGCTTATGCCGAAAAACGCGATGCCGATTTCAAGAAAGAGCAAGCATGACCGACCAGACACCCGAGAAATGGGGCCTCACGCCCGACGAAATGGCGACGCTCCCCACGGTGTTCGCGCCCGACCTGTTAGCAGGCCAACGGTTCCTCGTCACCGGCGGCTCGCAAGGCATGGGCAAAGCGATGGTCTTCCTCCTCGCCCGCCTCGGGGCCAAGGTGATGATCTGCGGCCGGACCGAGGACAAGCTCGTCCAGACTCAGAAAGAGGTGAAGGATCTTGTGGGCGCCGACATCTCCTACCGCCCCATGTCGATCCGCGACGTGGATCAGGTGGACGCGCTGCTCGACGATACCTTTGACGAATTCGGCGGACTCGACACCCTCGTCAACAACGCGGGCGGGCAGTTTCCGCAAAACGCCATCGACTTTTCCCGCAAGGGCTGGAGCGCGGTGATCGACCTCAACCTCAACGGCACATGGTGGATGATGCAGGGCGCAGCGCAACGCTGGCGTGACCGGGGCGAAGGCGGTCACATCATCTCGAACGTGGCCCATGTCGAACGCGGGATGCCGCAGGCGGCCCACACCTGTGCCGCGCGGGCGGGTGTGATCTACATGTCGCGCACCGTGGCCACGGAATGGGCACCGCTCGGCATCCGGGTGAACTGCGTCGCCCCCGGCGCGATTGCGACCGAGGGGCTGTCAGCCTATCCGCCCGAGGCGACCAAACGCTTCAACAACGTGAACCCGATGCGGCGCATGGGCAATTCATGGGACGTGGCCGAAGGCGTCGTCTACATGTCCGCGCCGTCCGGCAATTTCATCACGGGCGAAGTGCTGACCATCGACGGGGGGATGCGCATGTGGGGCACGGTCTGGCCGGCGGGCGTGCCGGAAGAATTTCAGGTCTACTGACCGAAGAAGGGGGCGCTCGAGGCGCCCCCCACCTGCTACCGCGGGATCATCGACATCATGTTCTTGGTCAACCCGCCATCCACCACCAGCTCGTGCCCGTTCACGTAACTGGCGGCGTCCGAGGCGAGCCACATCACCGCCTCAGCGATATCGCTCTCGGTTCCAAGCCGCCGGGACGGAACCCCCGTCCGCCGTCGCTCCACCACCTCGGGATCGTCATAGACCGTCGTCGACATGCCGCCGTGGATCATCCCCGGCGCGACCGCGTTGATGCGCAGCCCCAGTGGCCCCCATTCCTGCGCCATGAGCTCCGTCATCGCGGCAAGGCCGCGCTTGGCCGCCGCATAGGCATGGGTGCCGGGCGAGGTGCAGATGCCGCCGGTCGAGGTGATGTTCACGATCGACCCTGACCCGCGCGGGATCATCCGCTCGGCGGCCAGCCGCGACACCGACACCGCCCCGGTGAGGTTGATCGCGATCACCCGCTCGAAATCCGCCTGAGTCGTCTCGATGAGCGGCATGAAGGTCACGATGCCCGCGTTGTTCACCACCAGATCGGGCACCGCCCCCATCCCATCGAGCGCCGCGGTGACCGTCTCCTCCCGCGTTACGTCGCCCTCGAAGAACTGGACGCCCTTGAGGTCCTCGGGCACCCTGTCAGAGGAGAGGTCGAGCACGGCCACCTCGTATCCGGCGGCAAGCGCCCTGCGCGCAGTTTCCGCGCCAAGCCCCACCGTGCCACCCGTGATGAAAGCCAGTGCCATTGATACCCTCCCTTGTATACTATAGATGCTTATAACGAACACAAAACCAGCGGCGGAGGAAGTCCAAAGATGCGTGTGACAGACCACGAGACAGGCCAGGACGACCTCGACACCCTCGCCGGGCTGATCGCGCAGCAGGCGAGGCAGACCCCGTATGCCCCCGCCCTCGGGTCGCTAGACTACCGCGCCCTCGCGGAACTCGTCATGCCGCGCGGCGATGATCCTGTCGTCACGCTGGCCAAGTCAGACCTCGACAAGCTCCTGCCCGAGGTGGTCGGGGGTCTCGCCCGCTCGGCGGTCGCCGTGGGGATCGAGGGCCTGGTGAAACGGTCGCATCCCGGCGAGCTGATCCTGCCCATCCGGCGCGAGGACGGCGACGACGACCTCGCCCGCCATACGCAGTCCGCCCTCATCCGCATGGCGCGGGCGCTCGCCACGCGGTTCGACCTGTCCGCGCGCGACCGCATCTGGATCGACGGCAGCGTCACCGACCCCGCGACATGGATGATCGCCATTGCCGCGCTGTCGGTCGGTGCCCATATTTCCTTGCAGAAAACGGACGTAACGGTCGCATGGCTCCTGAGCGACGGCGATGAGCCCGACAGCCCCGACCTGCGCCTCGTCCACCTGCGCGCCCCCCGCGAGGCGCTTGCCGCACTACAGTCCGCGCACCCCGGCCTGACCGTCGTAAATGGTTTTGCCCTGCCGGAAGCCGGGGGCCTGCCGCTTACCTCCGACCCCCGCGATCCGCCTGAAACCGTGCCCGCCACGGTGGGCCGACCGCTGGCCGACACGCAGGTGATGATCGTCGATCCCCGCACCGGCATGGACATGCTTCTCTACCAGACCGGCGAAGTCTGGCTGCGCGGTCCGGGCCTCATTGCGGGATATGCGAACGGGATCGCGCCTTTCGAACAGGGCCATTTCCTGCGCACGGGGGTGCTTGGATACCTCGACAGCGAAGGCCGCCTCGTGCTCCCCCGGACCGAGGAAGAGGCGCTCCATATCGAGCCCGAGGACTAGGGAATTTGGCGTATCCAATACATCATATTTATGTATACGAAGATCTTATCCATCAGATACACTGCCGTGGCACGAGAGCGACGGGAGGTACTCATGGGCAGCAAGACGGATCGCACGGTTGACGTTCTGGTCATCGGATCGGGCGGCGCGGGACTGACCGCCGCGGCAACCTCACGGGCTGCCGGGCTATCGGTTCTGGTCGCGGAAAAGGACAGCGTCTTTGGCGGCACCACGGCCACCTCGGGCGGCGTGATCTGGATTCCTATGAACCGGCACGCGCAAAAGCTCGGGGCCGAGATCGGGGTCGAGGACACAATCGCCAACGCCCGGCACTATCTCGAAAACGAGACCGGCCAATATATCGACCGCGACCGGATCGAGGCCTACCTCGCCTCCGGCCCGGTGATGGTCGACTTCATGGAGCGCGAGACCGAGGTCAAGTTTCATTCCATGGAGTTTCCCGACTACCATTCCGACGAACCCGGCGCCTCGACCATCCGCTCGCTCGGCACCCTGCCCTACGACGCGGGCCAGATGGGTCCGCTGATGAAACGATTGAAGGGCGAGTTGCCCCAGACGCTGTTCATGGGGCTGGCGCTTGGCTCATCGCTCGAGATGAAGAACTTTTTGAAGGCCGGGCGTTCGATCACCGCGATGGGCTTTGTCGTCAAACGGATGCTCCGACATTTCCGCGACCTCGCGCTTCACGGCTCGTCGCAGAATATCGTGCGTGGCCGCGCGCTGATTGCGCGGCTAGCCAAAACACTGGACGAGGCGGGGGTCGAAATCTGGACCGACAGCCCCGCGACGGAACTCACGACCGAAAACGGGCGCGTCACCGGTGCGCGGCTCGCCACACCCGACGGCACCGTGACGATCCGGGCCACCTACGGCGTCGTCTTGGCGGCGGGTGGCTATCCCCGCGACCGCGAGCGGCGCCGCGAAAATCACCCCGGCGTCACCGCGACGATGGAGCCGGTGCTGCCGGTGCCCATGACCAACACCGGCGACGGATCGCGTCTGGCCGAAGCGGTGGGCGGGCGCTGGAACGGCCATGTCTCGACCGCGGCGGCGTGGATGCCGACCTCAAAACTCCCCGGTGCCACGGATTTCACCGGGGTCTGGCCGCACCTCGTAGACCGCACCAAACCCGGCTTCATCATGGTCACCCCGGACGGGCGGCGGCTGGTCAACGAAAGCCAGAACTACCGCGACCTGATCCCAGCCATGCTCGAAGACCTCGCACGGGTCTGTGGAATCGACGGGCCGGAACTGGTGGCCACGTTCGAGCGGTTCAACGGCTTTGCGCGATCGGGCGATGACCTCGACTATCACCGGGGCCGCACGAAATACGACCGCCATCACGGCGATGACGAGAACACGCCGAACCCGTCACTCGGTCCGCTCGAGGTCGGGCCATTTTTTTCGGTGCGGATCTATCCGGGCGAGATCACGAGCTACAAAGGCATGGCGACCGACATCCACGCGCGGGTTCTGGGCCATGACGACCAGCCCATCGCCGGGCTTTATGCCGTGGGCAACGATCAGGCCAACGTCTTTGGAGGGGCCTATCCCGGCGCGGGCGCGACCATCGGGCCGGGCATGGTCTTTGGCTGGCGGGCGGGCAAGCATCTGGCGGAAGTCGCGGGCAAGTCCCTGCCGGGCGTGACCGGCGAAACCGAACGACTGGCGGCGGATTGATGCGCGACATGGCCGATCCCGCCCGTTCCTGCGATGTCCTCGTCATCGGCACCGGCGGCGCCGGGCTGACCGCCGCGATCACGGCGGCCAAGGCGGGGCTGTCGGTCATCATCGCCGAAAAGGACGCCGTCTTCGGCGGCACCACGGCGACCTCCGGCGGCGGGCTTTGGGTGCCCTTGAGCCACCAGTCCCGCGCCTTGGGCGAGGCGACGGGCGAGACCGATACCCGCGAAGCGGTGACTCGCCACCTCGAGATCGAAGGTGGCAATCGCGCCGACCGGGCCAAGATCGACGCCTTTCTCAATGACGGCCCCCGCATGGTCGAGTTTCTGGAAACCGAAAGCCATGTCCGCTTCGCCCCCGCCGCCTTTCCCGATTATCACTCGGAACAAGAGGGCGCGTCGATGATCCGGTCAATCTTTTCCGTCCCGATCACGGCGAGCGAGGTCGGGACGGTGATGTCCACGCTCAAACGAGAATTACCGCAGACGTCGTTTCTGGGCATGACCATGCGTTCGGGCGCCGAAGTGAAGCTGTTCTTTGCCGCCACGCGGTCGTGGCCGGCGTTTCGCCACGTCGCGGGGCGGATGGCGCGGCATCTGGTGGATATGGCGCGACATGGCGAGAGCCAGAGCCTGACCACCGGGCGGGCGCTGGTGGCGCGGCTGGGCAAGACGGTGGACGAACTGGGCATCCCGATGCTTTTGTCCTCGCCCGCGCGGTCCCTCATCCGGGACGGTGACGCGGTGACGGGCGCATGGCTCGACACGCCCGAGGGACCGCTCCGGATCGAGGCGCGCGCCGTGATCCTCGCCGCGGGCGGCTATGCGCGTGACGTGGATCGGCGACGTGCCGAACATCCCGAGCCGGTCAATCGCCTGCCCGTCCTGTCGCCCTTGCCCATGGGCAACACCGGCGACGCGGCGAATATGGCCGAGGCGGTGGGGGCGCGGTTCGGCTCCGACGGTGCGAATGCTGGCGCCTGGATGCCGGTGTCGAAAATGCCTGGGGTGAGCGACTTTACGGGCATCTGGCCGCATCTCGTGGACCGCTATAAGCCCGGTTTCATCATCGTGCTGCCCGACGGCAAGCGCTGCGTCAACGAAAGCGCAAGCTACAACGACATCGGCGAGGACATGATCGCCGCGATGGCCGCGCGTGGAGCCGAGCACGGCTGGATCATCGGTGATGGACCTGCGGTCCGGCGATGGGGCATCGGGTTTCAAAAGCCTTGGCCCATGTCACAGCGGCGGCTCATCGCGAATGGCTACCTGCGCAAGGCCCCGACGCTCGCCGCGCTGGCGGATGCGATCCGGGTGGACGCGGGCGTGTTGGCCGAAACGGTGGCGCGGTTCAACGAAGGTGCCGCGCGGGGGCAGGATCCGGAGTTCCACCGCGGCCGCGCGCCCTATGATCGCTATCATGGCGACCCGGATCACGGCCCGAATCCGGCGCTGGGTCCGCTCACCCGCGGGCCATGGTATGCGGTCAAGCTGCACGTGGGCGAGATCGGGAACTTCAAAGGCATCGCGACGGACGAGAACGCGCAGGTGCTCGACCACGCCGGGCAGGTGATCCCGGGACTCTATGCGGTCGGGAACGACATGGCGAATGTGTTCGGGGGCAGCTATCCGGGCGCCGGTGGCACGCTGGGACCGGGGATGACCTTTGCCTTCCGCGCGGCGCGGCATGTGGCGGGTCTTATTGTCGAGGCGACGCGGGCCGGCGAGGACGTGCGTTAACCTTTCAGGTCGCGGGCGGTCGCATATCCGTCTGATAACGCGATCATATTAACGGATCAAAGAGTCCAGGATTCTAGAATCCCGGAGTCTTTCCCGCGAAACTGACCACCATTCGCGGCCCGCCTTACCCCCGCGCCAGCGCCGCCGCGTTGCCGCCCGCCACCCGGCCAAAGATCACCGCGCTGCCGACCGAGGCACCGCCGCCCGCGTAGCAGGGTCCGGCGAAGCCACCCGTGGTTTCGCCGGCCGCAAAAAGCCCCGGTATGGCCCGGTTGTTCATCCCGAGCACCCGCGCCTCGGCGTCGATGCGCAGCCCCGTTCCGGTCCAGCAAACCACCGCGGGCCGGATGCGCGCACCATAAAACGGCCCCGTTTCGACGGGCCGCAAATGCCCGCCCGCCTTGAAGAACTGGCTGTCCAATCCCGCACGTGCATCCTCGGAATAACGCTCGGCGGTGGCGACCAGCGCCTCGGCCCGCACCCCCAGCTCATCCGCCAATTCCGCCAGCGTGTCGGCCGACTGCAATTTGCCATTCGCCGCAAACGCCGCGAGCCGGTCCGCCGACCAGTTGGGCGCCGGATGCGCCTTGGCCTCGGCCCGCGCGGCTTCGTCGAAGATCGCGAAACACTCGCCGGCAGTCTGTTCGCCCAGCACCTCCGACAGCACCGAATATTCGGTCGATTCATCGATGAACCGCCGCCCCTCGTGGTTCACATGCATGAGCCACGGCGGAAGGTAAGGTTCCAGATCCTCGGCGAACCCAGGCGTCATGAGGAGCAGCCCGCGGTTCAGACCGGTGATGTCGGCCCCGATCCCCCGCGCCATCTCGATCCCGTCGCCCCGACATTCGTCGGCCCCGATATACCACGCGAGCGCCCCCTGTTTGGCGGCACTGGGATACAGCTCGGCCCACATCCGTCGGTTGTTGCCGAACCCGCCCGAGGCGATGACCACCGCGCCCGCCGTGACTGCCTCACCCCCCACGCGCACGCCGACGCAGCGACCGTCGCGCATCACGAGACCCTCGACGCGGGTGTGGGTGGCGAGGTCCACCGACCGCCCCGACAGTGACCCCTCCAGCGCGTCAGCGATATCCTCGCCATGCCGTTCCGCCCGATGCCCGCGCGGCAGCTTGTCGACGCCCGAGACATAGAGGTTCTCCAGCGGAAAACTTGCGCCCATGCCGACGAGCCATTCAAAGGTCGGCCCGGACAGATCGCAGTAGCGCCGCACCAGCGACGGCTCCACTTTGTATTGATTGACCGTCATTTAGTAGTGGAACTGATCATCCGGATTGTCCTCGATCCCGGCCTTCTTCTGGAGCGAGGTGTTCGACGCCCAGAACACGCCGCCCGACAGCCGGGTCGAGCCACCGGTCCGTGCGCCCGCTTCGAGAGGCAGCACGCGCGCCCCTCTCGCCGTCGCCTCGGAGGCGGCAGCCAGCCCTGCGCCGCCCGCGCCGATCACGATCACGTCGAAATCCGTCTCGACCATCGGGGTCTCCTATCTCGCGTCCGCCTTGATCATGTCGGCGCATTTCTCGCCGATCATGATGCAGGGCGCATTGGTGTTGCCCGCCGGCACACGCGGCATGATCGAGGCGTCCGTCACGCGCAGCCCCGAGATCCCGTGGACCCGGAGGCGGTCGTCGACCACCGCCCCCTGCCCCGCGTCCGGTCCCATCATGCAGGACCCCACCGGATGCAGATTGGCGATCGCTGCGCCACGCAGCCAGTCCTCGATCGCCTCCGGTCCGTCGATGCCCGGCCCGGGCGCGATCTCTTCTTCCATATAACACGCCAGCGCCGGTTGCCGCGCGATGTCGCGGATCAATTCGACCGCCCGCACCATCGTCGCCCGGTCCACCGCGTCCTCAAAGAAATTCTGCCGGATCGCGGGCGCGGCCATCGGGTCGGCGCTTGCCAGACGCACAGTGCCGACCGCGCGGGGGTCGAGGTGCACGGGGCTCATCGTGAAGCCAGGATGATCATGCGCCTTCATCCCGGATTTCGTCCGACTCGCCACCGTCCACATGTTGGTGTTCACCTGAATGTCAGGGCGATGCTTGTCCGGCGACGAGCGCATGAAGATCCCCGCAAAAATGCCGTTAGATGCCAGTGGCCCGCGCTTGGCCAGCACATACTGTGCCCCGGCGATCACCTGCCTGATCCTGGAGTTCGCAAGCTCGTTGATCGTGATCGGCTCGCGGCATTTGAACATCAGCGAGCAGTAGAAATGATCGCGTAGGTTTTCGCCCACACCCGGCACGTCGTGCACCACAGGCACGCCCATCTCGGCCAAATGTCCCGCCGGACCGATGCCAGACAGCTGCAACATCTGCGGCGAGCCGAAGGCCCCGCCCGTCAGCACCACCTCGCCCCGCTCCGACAGCCGCGCGGTCTCGATCCCGCGAGCGGTCCGATACGCGATCCCCACCGCGCGTCGGCCATCCAAAAGCACCCGCGTCAGATGCCCGCCCGTCACCACGCTCAGATTGGACCGCCGCCGCGCCGGATGCAAATACGCATGGGCCGAGGACCAGCGCCGCCGGTCCTTGGTCGTGGTCTGGAAATACCCCGCACCTTCCTGCTCTGCCCCGTTGAAATCCGGGTTGCGCGGGATGCCCGCCTCGACCGCCGCCGCGACGATGGCATCGGCCACGGGCGATCCGCCCGCCTGATCTGACACCCGAAGCGGCCCGCCGACGCCGTGGAAATCGTCGGCGCCGCGCGTGTTGTCCTCGGCCTTCTTGAAGTAGGGCAGGACATCCTCCCAGCCCCAGCCGGTGTTGCCCATCTGTCGCCAGAGGTCGTAATCCTCGCGGTGCCCACGGATATAAAGCATCCCGTTGATCGCGCTCGACCCGCCCAGAACCTTGCCGCGCGGATGATACATCTTGCGGTTCTTCAATTCCGGCTCAGGCTCGCCTTCGAACATCCAGTTCACGCGCGGATCGGTGAAGAGCATCGGATAGCCCATCGGCGGCGTGATCCAGAACGCCTTGTCCTCCGGCCCGGCCTCGAGGATCAGCACCCGCGCGTTCAGGTTCTCTGAGAGCCGCGCGGCAACCACGCAGCCCGCAGATCCCGCCCCCACGACGATATAGTCGTAAGGGTCAGGCATCGCCCGTGACCCGGTCGATCTCTTCCAGATCCTCCGGGGTGAGCTGCCAGTCGGTCGCCGCCACATTGGCTGTGACCTGCTCGGGCTTCGTGGCCCCGGCCATGACGCTGGCGACCATCGGACGGGTCAGAAGCCAGGAGAAGGCAAGTTCCACCAGCGTCCGCCCCCGCGCCTCGCAGAACGCCTTGAGCGCCTCGGTCTTGTCCCAGTTCGCCTCGGTCAGATAGCGCGTCGCCATACGATCGAGCTTGGCGAAGCGGCTGCCTTCCGGCGCGCCCTCGTCGCGTCTGTATTTGCCGGTGAGCAGACCCGAGGCCAGCGGGAAATAGGGCAGGAACCCCACGCCGTAACGCTCGAGCGCGGGCAGCAGAGTCTTTTCCTTACCGCGCACGAGCAGGCTCAGTTCGTCCTGAATGGATACGAACCGATGCGTGCCAAGTTCGCGCGCCAGATACTCCGCTTCGACCACCTCCCAGGCAGCGAGGTTACAGGCCCCGATATAGCGCACCTTGCCCGCCCGGATCAGGTCGTCGAAAGCGCGGAGCGTCTCGTCGATGGGCGTCGTCGGGTCGGACCAATGAAGCTGGTAGAGGTCAATGTAATCCGTCTTGAGCCGACGCAGACTGTCCTCGACGCCTGACACGATGTTCCAGCGGCTCCCGCCCCTGGTGCCGTCCGGCATCTCCAGCCCGACCTTGCTGGAGAGGATGACCTTCTGCCGCTTGTCCCCCAGAATATTGCCCAACATCGTCTCAGACGCGCCCCCGCCGCCATAGACATTGGCGGTGTCCAGAAACGTCACACCGGCGTCGATGGCGGCATCCACAACGGCGCGGCTCTGCGCCTCGTCGATGGTCCAGCCGAAGTTGTTGCAGCCCAGCCTGACCGCCGAAACCTTCAACCCCGACCGCCCGAGATTGCGATACTCCATGCGCCGTCCTCCTCAGATATTGATGGCCCGGCCATAGGCCGCCAACGCCGCCTCTTTCACAACCTCGGAAATCGTGGGATGCGGGAAAACGATGTCGGACATCTCGGCCTCGGTCGCCTCAAGCTCCATAGCCGTGACGAAACCCGCGATGAGTTCCGTGACCTCCGGACCCGCCAGATGCGCGCCGAGAAGTTCACCGGTCTCCGCGTCAAAAATCACCTTGGCCATGCCCTGATCCTCGCCCATCGCGATGGCCTTGCCGTTGCCCATGAAGGGAAACTTACCCACCTTGACCGACCGCCCCGCCGCCTTGGCGGCTGCTTCGGTCAAGCCCACACTCGCCACCTGCGGGTCGGAATAGGTGCAGCCGGGAATGCGCTCGCGCCGCATCGCGTGGGGATGATTCCCCGCGATCGCCTCGACACAGATGACCGCCTCGTGTTCGGCCTTGTGGGCCAGCATCGGGGCACCCGTGATGTCACCGATGGCCCAGACGCCAGGGACCGACGTGCGCCCCGCCCCGTCCACCGCGATCACGCCGCGCTCCATCGTGACGCCAAGCGCCTCGAGCCCCAGCCCCTCGGTATTGGCGACGACCCCGGCGGCGGACAAAAGCCGCTCGGCCTTGATCGTCTCGCCACCCGCAAGGGTCACGGTCACGTCCTTTTTGCCGGTCACGACGCCCTCGACACCCAGGCCCGTGCGCAAGGTGATCCCTCGTTTGGTCAGCGCCTTGGCGACGAAAGCCGAGACCTCTTCGTCCTCGACCGGCAGGATGCGCGGTTGCATTTCGACCACGGAGACCTCGGTCCCCATCGCGGCATAGAAACTCGCGAACTCGATCCCGATGGCACCGGAGCCCACGATTACCAGCGACTTCGGCACCTCAGTCGGGACCAGCGCCTCGAAATAGGTCCAGATCCGGTCCCCGTCCGGCTCCATCCCCGGCAACGCCCGAGGCCGCGCCCCGGTCGCGACGACGATATGGTCTGCGCTATAGACGCCCGGACCCTTGGTGCCCTTGGGCTGCGGGGCCTGCGGCTGTCGCGCCTCCTTGGGTGGCGTGACCTCGACACTGCCGGGACCTGTGAGGCTGGCTTGCCCCCAGATCACGTCGACCTTGTTCTTCTTGAGGAGCATCCCGACGCCCCCCGCCATCCGTTCGGCAATCCCACGCGAGCGGGCGACAATCGCGCCCATGTCGGGCGTGGCTTGACCGCTCAGCGTGATCCCGTAGTCGGCCATGTGGCCCGCGTTGGTCAGCATCTCGGCGGACCGCAACAGCGCCTTGGTCGGGATGCAGCCCCAGTTGGAGCAGATCCCGCCCAGATGCTCACGCTCCACCACGGCAACCTTCTGGCCCAGCTGCGCGGCACGGATTGCGGCGGTATAGCCCCCCGGCCCGCCGCCGATGATGATCACGTCGTAGTCTGCCATCTCACTGTCCCTTGAACTCCGGTTTGCGGCGCGCGGTAAAGGCGGCAACGCCCTCGCGGAAATCGTCTGATTGCGCTGCGGCGACAAAGCCCGCGCGCTCGGCGTCCAACTGCTCGGCAAGCGTCCTGTGCGCGGCTGCATCGACCAGCGCGCGCATCCGGTTGAAACTGGCGGTCGGCCCACGGGCGACCTTTTGCGCCATCTCGCGGGCGCGGTCATCGACCGCATCGGCGGGCGCAAGTTCGGTGACGAGACCCAGAGACAGCGCATCCCCTGGCGACAATGGACGGCCAAGAAGCATCATCTCCATCACCCGCCCGCGCCCGATCTTGTGGGTCAGAAACCAGCTCCCGCCGCAATCCACGACTCCGGCCACCTGATCATAGGCAAAGACCAGCTTCGCGGCCTCGTCGAGCACGACCAAATCCGCGCCCGCCATGAGCGACAGCCCGGCCCCGGCGGCCACCCCGCGCACGGCGGCGATCACCGGCGGACCAGACCGCAGCGCCAGTATGGCCGGGTTCAGCACGGCGAGCAGTTCGCCTACCACCTCGTGCCCCCGGTCCGGGTCGGCGGCCATGGCGCTAACGTCGCCACCCGCGACGAATCCCCGCCCCTCGGCGGTGATGAGGACAGCGCGAATGTCGTCCCGTTCGGAAATCTCGCTCACCGCCGCCGCAAAGGCCCGTGCCAAAGGAAGGTCAAGGGCGTTGAGCGCATCGGGGCGGTTGAGACGAAGCTCGAAAACGGCTCCGTCAACGGTGGTTTTGACAAGCTGGCCGGTCATGAGGAAGTTTCCCGGCCCGCTCGCGACTCCCAATCGGGTGTGATCGTCATTCTGCGCTATCCTCCCGCCGACCTGTATAGGTAAATGAAGTCTTGTGTGTAAATAGACATGTTTCTGCATACAGTCAGTTATCCGCCTATACCCTATGTTTCATTGAGCAATCCACTGCATTACCCAAGGCGCTCGCAAACCACCGGCCAAAATTTGGGGTTGCAAAACCGGTTCCCTTTCGGCTTTCTGTATACGAATGATCTATCAGGCCGATACGGCCGGAGCATGGGAGGAACATCATGGACCTTGGCCTCAAGGGCAAGAAAGCCATCGTCACCGGCGCGACCAAGGGCATCTGCCGCGCGCTCGTCGAAATTCTCGCCGCAGAAGGCTGCGACATCGCCTTCTGCGCCCGTTCGCAGGACGATGTGGACGCCACCGCCAAGGCGCTCGAAGGCTACGGCACGAAAGTCATCGGCGGCACCGCCAACGTTAAGGACGTCGAGGGTTACCAGAAGTGGTTGACCGAGGCCGCCGAGGCACTTGGCGGTTGCGACATCTTCGTCCCCGGCGTGTCGGCCGGCGGCGGGATGGAGGGCGAAAAGTCCTGGTACAAGGCCTTCGAGATCGACCTCATGGGCTGCGTGCGCGGCTTCGACGCGCTGTTCCCCTTCCTCAAGGCATCGGGCAACGCGAGCGTCGTCTTCATCTCGACCACCGCTGCCGTGGAAACCTTCATCGCGCCCATGCCCTACAACGCGATCAAGGCCTCGCTCATCACCTACGCCAAGCAACTGAGCCAGGCCCACGCCAAGCGCGGCATCCGCCTCAACGTGGTTTCCCCCGGCCCGATCCTGATTGAGGGCGGCAGCTGGGACCAGATCCGCCAGAACGACGAGCCCTTCTTCAATTCGATCATGGCACAGCAGCCCGACGGGCGGATGGGCGAGGCCGACGAGGTCGCCAAATGCATCGCCTTCCTCGCCTCGGAGGCGGCAAGCTGGGTCACCGGCACGAACCTGATCGTGGACGGCGGCTTTACCAAGCGCGTCCAGTTCTGATCCGATCGCGGATCCGAGATCATGGTCATCCGCTACGATGCGCCCCTGAACGTGCTCGTGTCGACCAAGGGGCATCCCTTCGACACGAGCGCCTTCTTCGCGATGTGGGACGCGATGCGGGGGATGACCTGGACCAATGTGGAACAGCCCGCGACCACCGCGCTCCTCTCACCCGAGGGGTGCGCGCATTTCGGCGCGTTGGTGTTCTACGACGTGCCGGGGTTGCCGTTCAAAACGCCCAAACCGCCGCTCATGGTCGACCCGCCCGAGGCAATGAAGACCGGGTTTCGCGGGCTTTTGGACGCAGGCAAGCCGATGGTGTTCCTGCACCACGCGGTCGCCGGCTGGCCCACGTGGGACGAGTACGCCGAGGCGATCGGCGCACGGTTCTTCTATCAGCCCGGCACCTACAAGGGCCGCGACTACCCGGACTCCGGCTACGTCTTTCCGGCAACCTACCGCGCAACGCCCGTCGGCAGGCATCCCGTGACGGCGGAGCTAGAGGGCGGGTTCGAGATCACCGACGAGCTTTACCTCTTCGAGACGCTGGAGAACGACATCGTTCCGCTCCTCACCGCCGATTTCGACTTTACCCAGGACAACTTCTACTCAGCCAGGAACGCGCTCAATGCCCGGATGTGGACCCGCGACGGCTGGGCGCATGGCCCCGGCACGAACCTCGTCGCCTGGGCGAAACGGTCGGGCAATGCGCCGACCGTGACGATCCAGATGGGCAATGACGGCGCGACCTTCGGCAACGACAACTTCCGCCGCCTGCTGCGCAACGCGATCGACTGGGTGACCAGCGAAGATGCCGCCGACTGGGCGCGCGGGGAAAAGGTATCCGCATGACGACCCCCTCCGACGCGGTGGTGGCCGCGGGCAAGCTGACCTCGGCCCAGACGCTCGCCGAGACCGCGCGCAAATGGCCCGACGCCACCGCCGTCCTGATCGACGGCACCCGGCTGACGTGGTCCGCGCTTGAGGTCGACGCGCGCGACTGGGCCCGCGGGCTGATCGCGGCGGGGGTGAAACCCGGTGCCCATGTCGGCATCCTCATGCCCAACTGCGTCGATTACGTGCGGCTGTTCTATGCCTGCGGGATCGTCGGGGCCACGGCGCTGACCATCAACGCGCGGTTCAAGGACGATGACCTCGCCTATGCGATCATGCACTCAGACATGGACGTGCTGTTCATCGGCGCGCACGCCCTGCCGCACATGGATTTCCACGCCATGCTGTGCCGTATGTATCCGTCACTGGACGACTGGACCGGGGGCGAGCTGAGCCTCCCCGGCGCGCCCAAGCTGCGCCGGATTTTCAACATCGGTGATAGTCGCGATAACGGCTGGCCGGACGAGGCTGCGTTCCTCGCCGCAGGGGCCGACATCCCCGACACCCAGATCGACGCCGCCCGCGATGCCGTGACTCCCGACGCGCATGTCCTCATGATGTATTCCTCGGGCACCACGGCGCATCCCAAGGCCTGCATGATCAATCACCGGACGCTGGGCATGATCGGCGCGGCCTTTGCCGAACGCTTCGACCTCAAACCCGGCGACAGCGTGATGAACCCGCTGCCGTTCTTTCACATGTCCACGATGCTCCCCATGGCAGCCTGCCGTGCCTCGGGTGCCGCCTAGATCGGCACCGCGCATTTCGAGCCGGGCGAGGCGCTGCGCCTCATGGAGGAGGAGCATGTGACCTTCGGCTATCTGTCCTTCCCGACCCTCGTGAACGGCGTGATCAACCACCCGGATTTCAAAACCCGCGACCTGTCGGCGCTGAAATACCTGCATACGGTCGGCCCCGCCGAGACGATCGAGAAATACATGCGGCTCTTTCCGCAGTCCCATTACATCAACGCCTATGGACTGACCGAGGCGACCGGCGTGCCTTGCTACACTGACCCCGCCGATCCGCAGGCCGACGCCGCGATCGTCTCGGGCCGTCCCTTCGACGGGCTGGGCGCGAAGGCGGTGGACCCCGAGACGCTGACCGACCTGCCAGCGGGCGAGCGGGGCGAGATCTGGCTCTCGGGCTGGGCGCTGTTCGACGGTTATTACAAAGACGCGGCACAGACGGACAACACGCTGGTGGACGGATGGCTCCGCACCGGCGACATGGGCATCGTGCGCCCCGACGGGCGGATCGTCTATGACGGGCGGCTGAAGGACATGCTCAAGATCGGCGGTGAAAACGTCGCCGCGCTCGAAATCGAGACTTTCCTCTGCGCCCATCCCGACATCCAGATCGCACAGGTCATCGGTGTTCCCGACGATCATCTGTTCGAGGTCGCCGCCGCCTTTGTCGAACTGGCCCCCGGATCGACCCTGACGCCGGACGAGGTGGTCGATTTCTGCCTGGGCCAGATCGCCAGCTACAAGATCCCGCGGTATGTGCGCATCGTTGCCGACTGGCCCATGTCCACAACCAAGATCCAGAAATTCAAACTGCCGCGCGATTTCGCCGCGTCCGAGAAGATCGACCCGAAACAACGCGCCAAGGCGAGTTGAGAGAAAATCTGCCAACATCACTGGCTTTCAGTCCCCGCCCTTACATTCCGGGCGCATCGTCCCCATGTATGGATAAGCGTCACGTCCGTCGCCGCAACCGAACGGGGACCGACTATGGCTATGTTTTCCATGAAACCGAAATTCGATCTTGCCGAGTTCCTCGACAAGCCCGCCGCCGTGGGCGCGCGCAAATCGCGCGTGGGCAAACGCTCTGGCCCGAGTTTCCAGGCAAGCCAGCCGCGCGACACCCAGGACGAGATCGACCGGCCCGATCCGCAGGCCGATCCGCTCAAGGGCGATTGACCGCCGTCCGCTGACCGCACCACGGACATGATCCGGGGCCTTTCGCGGTTCAAGAACAGGTCAAGGTCCCGGGTCAGGCCCGGGACTTAGGTGCCTTACCCCTCGCGCGCGGCCTTGGCCGCCTTCGCCGCCGCCACGATTTCCGAATTCGTCGGATTGCGGCGCAGCGTCACACCGCCGTTCACCTGCAGCACCTCGCCCGTGATGAAGCACCCGTCCGTGCAGAGCCACGTGATCGCCTCGGCGGTATCTTCGAGCGTGCCGACGCGACCCAGCGGATATTCCTTGGCAAACGCGCCGACGACCGCCGGATTACGCGCGGCGCGTTCCGTCATGGGCGAGGCGGTGAAGCCCGGCGCGACGGAATTGGCCCGGATGCCCCGCGCGCCGAATTCGTTCGCGATGCAGCGCACCACATGGTCGATCCCGGCCTTCGTGCCCATGTAGGCCGCGTGATCCTCCATCATGATCTTGGCCGTCGCGGATGAGACCTGAACGATCGAGCCGCCGTCGTTCATCACGCGCAACATGGCCTGAAAGAACTGGTAAGGCCCGATGAATTGAAGCGCCGTGATCCGCTCCAACTCCGCCCGCGTCGTGTCGAGAAACGGCGTGAGCAGACCCCAGCCGGTCGCGTTCACCGCGATATCCACGCCGCCCATCTTGTCTACCGCCGCCTGACCGAGCGCGGCCAGTTGCGCCTCGTCGCAGATGTCGGCCAGCGCGTGATGCCCCCCGATCTCGCCCGCGATGGCCGCCAACGGCTCTTCGTGGCGCCCGGCCACCATGACCGTCGCGCCCTCGGCGGCAAACTGCCGCGCCACGACCTGACCGAGATTGCCCTCGCCCGCGGCCCCGATGATGACCGCCCGTTTTCCGTTCAATCGCATGTCTTTCTCCCTCAGATCTTCGGTTCCGGCCAGCCGTCGCGGATCGGGTCGGTGCCGTCCCAGCCTTCGGCCGCCGCTCGGATCTGGTCGAACATCGACTTGCGCCCCGGCGTCAGTTCCGACACTTCAAAGACGAAATCCTGTTCGTCCGGGTGGCTGAAATAGATGAACCGCCCATGGACCGACCGGCCTTCCTGGGCCCTCTCATACCCGGCGGCGAGCGCATCCCGCATGACCTGGTCATAGCGATCCGACCACGACGACAGATGCTGCGACGCGAGACCGAACCCGTGCTTGTCCGCGAACTCGGTGTAGATGCTGGGGTCCGGGCTGTGCTGCTGGATCACCTCGATCTGAAGCCCGCCCGAATTGGCCAGCGCCGCGTCGATCCGGATGTCGAGCGGCTGTCCCCGATAGCGACATTCGGGCACCGGAATATCCCAGGCCACGAACCACGGGCCGATCCGTGCCGTGCGGTGCAGGAAATCGAGCGTGCGCCCCATGTCGTCAGTCACGTAACCGATCTGGCGCACCTCTTCGAAGATACGGCTCATCACTACCCTCCCTTTTGTATACATGTAGCATGTCATTCACATACTTAGAATGGGAAAGTTTCTTGCGGCTCGGACATGTGTTTGCCAGCCCAACCGTCGTATTGCCGTGCAATACAGACCATTGGCTAACCATTTTTGCGAATCCAAGGCTAGATATTCCGGTATGTGAACTGCTATTCTAAAAATACGAAACACCGGAAACTCTGTCCAAATCCGGGTGCCTCGCAGAAGGAACGCACTGACATGGCAAAGACCGCTGGCCTGACCCACGCCGAATCCGTGAGACTCTCCTTGGAGAACGACATTTTCACGGGCCGGTTACCGCCCGGCGCCTCTCTCGATGAAGAGGCGCTTGCGCGGCGCTTCTCGGTCTCCCGCACCCCGGTGCGCGAGGCGATGCTGCAACTGATCCAATCGGGTCTCGTCGAGAAAAAGCCGCGTCAGGGCGCCATCGTCACCCAGATCGACCTTTCCGACATGATCCGACTGTTCGAGGTGATGTCGGAACTCGAAGGCATCTGTGCGAAATTCGCCGCCCGCCGCATGACCCCGCAGGAACGTCAGGCGCTGCGCAAGCTGCACGAGCAGTCGGTCGAGGCCTACGAGGCCGGGAACCATGACAAGTACTACACGCTGTCCCGCCGCTTCCACCTGATGGTGATCGAGGGGACACATAACCACGAACTGATCGAGACGACCAATCGTCTCGGCATCAAGCTCGTGCCCTATCGCCGCTTCCAGCTTGGTTATCCGGGTCGGTCGGAAAACAACCTGCGCGACCACGAGGCGATCATGGAAGCCATCGTGGCGGGCAAGTTCGAAGACGCGGCGGAACTGTTCCGCAAGCACACCAACGTGCAGGGCGACGTGCTGGCCGAATATATCGCAATGGGCGACCGCGAGGCGAAAGCCGCCAGCGCCGGTTAGGCGTCAGAACCCGTAAAACAGCATGTCGAGGGCGCGGGCGATCTCGTCGCCCTGCGCCTTCGCGCTGCCGATGACGGTCAGCGTCGATGTGCCTACCGATCCGATCAGGCGGGTGACGAGCGTGTATGGCTCTCGGTCAACATAGATCTCCGGATTCAGCCATTTGATCGTCGGATAGCCCTGAAGCAATGGGATAACGACGACCGTCCGGTCCGGCGGCAAAAGCTCGCTCTCGACGACAAGCGCCAGTCGACCCCGCGTCTCGACAATGTCGAACTTGTTCAACGCTGCCACGTCTCGGCACCCGGCCCGGCCAGAATATCGGCGAGCGGATGCCCATGCTCCTCATGCCATTTGCGTTGCGCGGCAAAGGCTTCGGCGTTTTCCTCGACCCATTTGCGGGCCTGTTCCCGCCGCACGGCTTCGCGCAAAGCCTCGTCGGCCAAGGCCGAGACATTGAGGCCGAGCGCCTTGGCCTCGTCCAGCGCCGCCGCATCGAGCGACAGCGACGTTTTGCGTTTGGCGGACACGGGCATTGGCGGCACTCCCCTAAAGGTCTACCGCCAATATATACCGCTCTTCGCAGGTATCAACCTTACTGCAGCAGCCGCATCGGGTCCTCGACCAGCCCCTTGAGCGTGGCGAGGAACTGTGCGGCGAGCGCCCCGTCGATGGCGCGGTGGTCTGCGGACAGCGCGGCCGAGATCATCGTGGCAAAGCCCACGCCACCGTCCGGCCGTTCGACCGCCTCGCGCCGCGGCCCTCCGACGGCCAGAATGGCCCCCTGCGGCGGGTTGATGATCGCGTCGAACTCCCGCACCCCGAACATGCCGAGGTTCGAGAGCGTGAACGTCCCGCCTTTCAGCTCCTCCGCCGTCAGCTCCCGCGACCGGGCACGGGCGGCCAGATCCGCGGCCCCGGCGGCGATGTCGCGCAGACCACGCCCGCCGACATTGCGCAGGACCGGCGTGATCAGCCCGCCGTCGATGGCGACCGCCACCGCGACATCGGCGTTCTCGAACAGCGTCACGCCACTGTCCGACACATGCACGTTCACACCGGGATGCTGCCCCAAAGCAACGCCGCAGGCGCGAATGAGGACATCGTTGACCGAGATCTTGGCCCCCTCCCCGCTCGCGTTCATGCCCTTGCGCAGGTCCATGAGCGCGTCGATCCGAAGGTCCACGGTCGTATAGAAATGCGGCACGGTCTGCTTGGAATGGACCAGCGCCCTGGCGATGGATTTGCGCATCCCGGTGAAGGGCTGCTCGCTGCCCGATGCCGGACTCGCCACTTCGCCCACGCCGCGCGTGACTTTGGCCGGGCGCGACCAGAGGCCCGCGCCGATGGCGGCCTCTTCCGCATCCCCAGCGACACGCGGCCCTTGCGCCCGGTGCCCTTTAGACCCGACAGGCCAAGGCCCACCTCGTTGGCGAATTTCACCGCGATGGGGCTGGCATAGACACCCGAGTTTTCCGCACGTACATCTTCGGCGGACTTCTTAGGCGCGCCCGCTTTGGCCACATCGTCGCGCATCACCTTGCCCTTGTGGCCCGAGCCCTGCACGCCGGTCAGGTCGACCCCCGACTGCTCCGCCGTGCGACGGGCGAGCGGCGTGGCTCTCACCTCGGCCTTCGGCGCTTCCGGCGCGGGCTCCGTCTTCGCCGGTTTGTCCCCACCGTCCGACGGCTCGAAACTCGCGTCTACCGGCTTGAACTCCGCCACGAAAGCGTCGATCGCCGCCTCGTCCACGCTCGCATCCGCCATGACGGCGATCAGCGCACCGACCGGGGCGACCTCGCCCTCGGGCACCAGTATCCGGCGCAACGTGCCCGGCGCGTCCAGCTCGACGCAGTTCACGATCTTGTCGGTTTCCACATCCACAAGCTCGGCGCCCTTTTCCCCGCTGTCGCCGGGCTGCATGTGCCAGCCCGTGACCGTGCCCTCGGACATCTCGAGACCCCATTTGGGCAGTGTGATCGGCGTAATCTGGGTCATCTTCACACCTCCAGCACGGCGCGCACCGCCGCTTCGATATCGTTGGGGCTGGGCACATACATGCGTTCCAACTCGCGCGCGAAAGGCACCGGCGTATGCGGCGCGGTGATCTTCTGCACGGGGGCGCGCAGGTCGTGAAAGCCCTTGGTCACGGCAAGCGAAGCGATTTCCGAGGCAATCGAACAGATCGGGTTCGATTCATCCACCACCACGAGCCGCCCGGTCTGGGACAGGCTTTCAAGGATCGTCTCCTCGTCGATGGGCGAGGTGGTGCGCATGTCGATGAGGTCCACAGTGATTCCGTCGGCTTCGAGCTTTTCGGCCGCCTTCATCGCGAAGGGCACCATCCGCCCGAGCGTCACCACGGTCGCATCCTTGCCCTCGCGCACCAGCGCCGCTTCACCAAAAGGAGTCAGAAACTCGCCCTCCGGCACCTCGCCTTTGCGGGAGTAAAGCGCCTTGTGTTCGAAAAAGATCACCGGATCGTCGTCGCGGATCGCCTGTTTCATCATGCCTTTCGCATCCGCCGGCGTAGACGGCACGCAGACCTTGAGCCCCGGCACCGCCGACAGCATCGGATAGATGGTCTGGCTGTGCTGGGCGGCGGCGTTCATCCCCGCCCCCATCGCCATCCGCAGCACGACCGGCGTCGTCGCCTTGCCGCCGAACATGTAGCGAAATTTGGCCATCTGGTTGAAGATCTGGTCAAGCGACACACCGACGAAATCCGCGAACATCAACTCGGCTACAGGCCGCAGGCCCGCAAGGGCGGCCCCGTTGGCCAGCCCCACAATGGCGCTTTCCGAAATCGGCGTGTCGATCACCCGATCCCCGCCGAACTTGGTCTTGAGCCCTTTGGTCACGCCAAAGATGCCCCCCGCCGCCTCGATGTTCCCCGAGGTGCCGCCAGAGCCACCGGCCACATCCTCCCCCATCACGATCACGCGGCTGTCGCGTTCCATTTCCTCGTGCAACGCCTGATTGAGCGCGTCGCGCATCGACAACTGTGCCATGTCGTCCCCCTCAATAGTCCAGATAGACGTCGGACATCATGATGTCCGCGCCCGGAACCGGCCCGCTACGGGCGCTCTCCACGCAGCTGTCGATCAGCGCGAGCACTTCGGCGTCGATCTCATCCAGTTCCTCGGCGGTAAAGATGCCCGCACCCGTCACCTTCTCCCGGATGGTCTTCATCGCATCGACGGTCTCGCGGAAGTTCTTGACTTCGTCCTTGGCTCGGTAGTTCTGCGGATCGCCCTCGAAATGGCCGAAATACCGCGTCGCGGTGGCCAGCACGGCGACCGGCCCCTTGCCGCTGCGCGCCGCTTCGATCGCCTCGCGGGCCGCGTCATAGACCGAGAAGTAATCGAAGCCGTCCGCCTCGTAGACCGGGATGCCGAAGCCCTCGGTCCGCACCTTCAGGTCCGATCCGATGCCGTAGGACGCCCCCGTATGTTCCGAATACCCGTTGTTTTCGAGCACGAACACCTTGGGCAGCTTCAGAACCACCGCCATGTTCATCGCCTCGAACACCGTTCCCTGGTTCGATGCGCCGTCGCCGGTGAAGCTCACCGACACCGACCCGTCGCCCTTGGCCTTGCAGGCAAGCGCCGCGCCGACCGCGATGGGCTGGCCAGCGCCGACGATGCCGTTCGCCCCGAGCATCCCCTTGTCGAGGTCGGCAATGTGCATGGACCCGCCCCGACCCTTGCCCAGCCCATCGGCGCGCCCGTAAATCTCGTGCATCATGCCGCGCGGATCACAGCCCTTGGCCAGACAATTCCCATGCCCCCGGTGCGTCGAAATGATGTAATCCCCATCGCGCAGGTTCTCGCAGACGCCGACCGCAATCGCTTCCTGCCCCGAGTAAAGATGCGTGAACCCGGCAATTTCGCCTTTCGGGTTCTCGATGTGCAGGCGTTCCTCGAACTCGCGGATAAGCCGCATCTGGCGATAGGCCTGCCGGATCTGTTCCGGGCTTTGTTGCATGTCGTCCTCCCATTCGGTCCGGTCATCACGCGACGGACGCGCACAAAAATTCGCCTGTTTCGCGATTGCCTATACTCATCCCAGATTTTCTTGTATATGAAAAGACCTGTTTTTGTATTCACAGACCGGGAGGAGTGTGGCCAGATGGACTTCCAGCTGACCGAAGATCAGAAAAGCCTGCAAGAGGCCGCGCGCCGTTTCGCCCAGGAGCAACTGCCGGAGCTGGCCAAGGAGCTTGAGGAAAAATGCGAACCGGTGCCGCATGACTGGCTGAAACGCTATGCCGACATGGGCTTCCTTGGCATCAACGTGGCCGAGCAATACGGCGGTCTCGGCCTTGGCAACCTCGAGGCGCTGCTGGTCGTGGAAGAGTTCGCCAAGATTTCCTCCGCCGTGGCCTTCCCGGTCTTTGAGAGCTGCGTGGGCCCCGTCCGCGCCATCGAACATTTCGCCCCTGAATCCCTGCGCGAAAAGGTCATCCCGCGCGTCTGTGCCGGTGAAATCGTCGTCGCCGTGTCGATGTCGGAACCCGACGCGGGCTCGGCGCTGACCGACCTGCGCACCAACGCGAAAGTCGTCGGTGACAAGGTGATCCTCAACGGCACCAAACGCTGGTGTTCGGGCGGGGGCCACGCAGATGGTTACGTGGTCTATTGCCGCTTTGACGACGTGCCGGGGGCCAAGGGCATCGGCGCGGTCTATGTCGAAAAGGACACGCCCGGCCTGTCTTTCGGCCCGCAGGAGGAGCTCATGGGCTTTCGCGGCGTGCCGTCCTCGGACCTCTACTTCGACAATATCGAACTGCCGCTCGACCACATCATCGTCCCCGGCGGCGGCTTCAAAAAGCTGATGGAGGCCTTCGACCTTGAACGCTGCGGCAATGCGACCATGTCGCTTGGCCAAGCCTCGGGCGCGCTCGACGACGTGCTGACTTACGTGCAGGAGCGCAAGCAATTCGGCCGCCCCATCGTGGAATTTCAGGGTGTGCAGATCAAGCTGGCCGAGATGAAACTGCGCGTGGAAGCCGCCCGGCTGCTCATCCACCGCGCCGCCAAGAACGCCGAGGACGGGATGCCCTCGATCCTCGATTCGTCGCTGGCCAAGTGTTTCGCCAACGAGATCAGCCGCGAGGTGACGGGGACCGCCGTGCAGCTCATGGGTGGCTACGGCTTTTCCAAGGAATACCCGATGGAGCGTCGCCTGCGCGATAGCTGGGGTTGGGGGATTGCCGGGGGCGCCATCGACATTCAGAAAGTGAACATCGCCGCGGCCATGGTCGGGCGGCGCTTCAACCAACGTGCGAGCTAAGTAATGATTCCGACCGGACCGAAAGATTTCCAAGATGCCTGCTCGACCATGCAGGTGCCGCAGAAGGGAGTCTTTTTCACCTCCATCGGCTCACAGGACGTGATGCTCGCCCGCAACGCTGCGGGCGACATCGTCGCTTTTTCCGGGTTCTGCACCCACAGCATGGGCAGGCTCGAGGGCGGGCCGGTCGAGGGGGACGAGATCATCTGTCCCCATCACGGCGCGCGGTTCAACTTCCGCACCGGGCAGGCGAAAACCTCCTGCCCGAACCTGCCGAAGTTCGAGGTCAAGGTCGAAGGCAGGCGGGTTCTCGTCAGACCCGCCCGCTGATCCTCACAGATCCTTCAGGAACCCGTCGAGCGTCTCGGCAAAGACGTCGTTGCGGTCGCCCACGATCATGTGCCCGGCCCCGGTCACATCGACGAACCGCGCCTCGGGCTTCACCCGCAGGAACTCTGCCACGCTCTCGTCGTTCACCAGCTCGCTGTTGGACCCGCGCACGAGGAGCACCGGAACCGGCACCGCCGCCAGCGCGTCGTTGAGCCGTGCGACCGTCGCGGGGTTCAACCGGGACGACATGCGCCCCTCGATGAAGGCCGGGTCCCAGTGCCAGCGATACCGTCCGTCGGGCCGCTGGCGCAGATAGCGCGCGAGGCTGTCGATGTTGGATTTCCGCCCCTGCCGCTCGGGCAGATAGGCGGCAATCGCGGCGGCGGCTTCCTCGAAACTCGCAAAGCCCTCGTCCATCCGCTCGCCCAGAAATCCGGTGACCTTCTCGGCCCCTTTCGCGTCGATCTGCGGCGTGATGTCGACCAGCACCAACCCGCGAAACGCCTCGGGCGCAAAAAGCCCCGCCGCCAGCATCCCCGAATTGCCGCCCAGCGACGCCCCGACCAGCACCGGCGGCACCTCGAAGGTCTGCGCAATCGCGGCGGTGTCCCGACCGAAGCGTTCGGTGGTGTAGTCCTGCCCCTCGTCCCAGTCGCTCTCGCCATGCCCGCGCAGGTCAATGGCGACAGCGTAATACCCCGCCCGGCCCAGCCGTTTCGCCACTCGGCTCCAGGCATAGCGCGTCTGCCCGCCGCCATGGGCGAGCAGAACGGACGGGGCGTCGGGGTCGCCAAAGGCCTCGCCAACGATCCGCACGCCGTCATCCATGCGCCACTCCATCGCGGTGGCGCCGTCTTCGACCCACATCAGCGTCATGCGTAAATCCCTTCCTTCGCGGCCCAGCGGATGCCGCGCCGCACAAGCTCACGAAACACCGGGTGCGGCCACGATCCCCGCTCGACGAACGGATAGTCCTCGGTCAGCGGCCGCATGTCATAGCGCCCCCGCGTGTGGCCGAGGGTGAGGTAGAGAACAGAGCCCGCCCCGACCTCGCGCAGATACATGACCTGATGTTCGGCGTCGTGCCATTCCGCCTCTTCAAACAGGGGCGTCTCGCCTTTGAATTTGGTCGTCAGCAGCACATGATTGCCCGGCTCGTGATGCTGAAGGTATTGCTCATCGGCCACTCGGAACGGCCCGATCCCGGCGATCAGCGGATGGTCCGCATCGGTCGGCGTGACCTTGAACGTACCGGGTGCCGGATGGGCGGCAAACTGGCTCCCCAGCATCGCGCGCAGCGGCGTTGGCAACGGCGGGCAGACAACCGGCTTGTCCCCGTCAAGCACCATCCGCGAGTTGGTCCCATGCAGCGCGAACCACCGGCTGCCTGCATCGAGGAACGCGCGCAAAGCCGCCAGCGCCCCCTCGTCCGGCATCAGGTCGCAGGTATAGGTCACCACCATATCCGCCGCCGCGATGTCATCCGCGTCATAACGGTCGCGCACCGCTACGCGCAGCGCCTCAACCTCGGCCATGAAGCCCAGAAGCTCCAGCCGCGCGTGGTCCATGTCGTGCCACGGACCCCCGGTGATCAGCAGCACATCGACCCTGCTCATTCCGCCCGCCGATAGACGAGGTCGGTCGAGGTGAAGGAAAACACCACGTCGCCGTCCTGATTGGTCACCCAATGATCGAGCACAACGATCCCCACGCCCGGTCGGCTGTTCGACGGCCGCTTGGACACCAACCGCGACGCGGCGGTGAGCGTGTCTCCCGCCCGCACAGCCTTGCGCCAGCGCACCTCGTCCCACTGCACCCCGCAGACCCAGTCCACGTTGCCGTTCACCTCGTGATCCATGACCCGCCAGAGCGCGGCGGTATGGATACCGCTCGCTACCAGCTCCCCGAACAGCGATTGTTTCGCTGCCTCGGGGTCGTTGTGGAAATACTGCGGGTCATAGCGCCCGGCAAAGGCGATGATGTCCTCGGCGCTCACGCTCAGAGGCGAAGACCGGGTTTCCTCCCCGATCTCCAGATCCTCCCACTTCCGCTCGGGGCTTACGTCCGACTTAGTCCTCTCCAACATAGTCCATCAGCACCTTGTGGAAATGCCGGATGCGCAGCTCCTGATCGCCGAGCCACAGCCCCTCGTATGCCGCCGAATGCATGCCCCGCTGCACGCCGGGCAGGTTGGCCGCGTCCTGATCAATGACCAGACCCATCGACCGCTCGCCATGCTTGAAGCGTTCGTTGCGCGGTTTGCGCGGGCGCTCCTCGTCCTTTTTCAGCAACCGAAACATCTGGACGTCGAAATACATCTTGTCTGGGTCCGTCTCATGCGGGCGCTGGCGAAACAGCATCAAATCATCCGCATGGGTGTTCATCGTGATGTTCGGGAAGATCATGTAGTGATAATCGTCCGTCAGCTGCTCGTCGTTGAGGTCCGAGTAATCGACCCCCATCGACGCGCCGTTCTCGCGCTTGAACTTCTGAAGCGCACCGCGCACCTCGCTCACCCGCCCGTCGAAATCGGCGGGGTCCATCCCAGCCTCTTTCATCGCGTGTTTGATGAGATGCGGAATTTCCGTCGTCTCGTTTACCCGGTGACTGATCGTGGTGAAGGGAATGAGATAGCGGTTGTGCTTCTCGTAGGTGTCGATCTGAAGGAACTTGTCCTCGATGTAATACAGAAGCTCCGGGTGGATGCCCTGCACATGGTAGCTCTCGTTGAAAGCATCCACGGAGGTTTTCCAGTTGCATTCCCATTCCACGGTCCAGTCCGTCACCTTCACCATCCGGTCAAAGTGATAGGGGCCGAGGTGCTCTTTCAGCGGATGGATGAAATCGTCAAACGACTCGCCGTCCGGGTCCATCGAGAAAAACACGAAGCCGTTCCATTCCTCGACCCGCACCTGGGTCAACCCGCCGCAGGGTGGCGCGCCTTGGGGAAAGGTCTCGATGTCGGGGATGTTCTCGAACTCGCCCGACAGCTTGTATTCCCAATGGTGGTAGTTGCAGCGAAACGTCTCGGCATTCCCCTGCCCTACCATCAGCCGGTTCCCCCGGTGCTGGCAGACGTTGAAGAACCCGCGCGCCGACCCGTCCGGCTGGCGGGTCAGCAGGATTTCCTCCTTGCCGATTGAGGTCACGATATGATCGCCCGGTTCGGCAATATCCTCGGACGCGCAGCCCCAGAGCCAGACCTTGGTCCACATCCGGTCCCATTCGCGGGCCATGAAGTCGCGCGAAGTATAGCGTTCCTTCGGGATCATCTCCGAGCCGAAATCGGGGTCGACGGTTTTCTCGACGGGCGTCTTGGTAAAGTCGCCGGGTTTGATACGGTGAATGGTCATCTCATCCTCCCTCAGAACTGAACGCCCTTGGTGAACCCGCCGTCCACCAAGAGGTGTGAGCCGTTGCACCAGCTTGCCGCGGGGCTGGCAAGGAACACGGCCGAGCGCGCGATCTCCTCCGCCTCGCCCATGCGGCGCGTGGGTTGCTGGCGCAGCGCGCTCGTGTAGGTGCGCGACCGGGCGACCTTGATCATCTCCCAGTTCGATCCGGGAAACATCGTCGGCCCCGGCGACAGGCAATTCACCCGGATGCCCTTGGGCGCGTAGAACTCGGCAAGCTGCTTGGACCAGGTGATCAGCGCCGCCTTCATGCTGTTATAGGCCATCGGCGCGACAAAGGTTTCCGCCGCCGCCATGGTCGAAATGATCAGGATGCTCGCGTTGTCGCTTTTCTTGAGCGCCGGATAGGCCTCTTCAACCGAGCGCGTGGCGCTCATCACGTCGATCTCGAAATTACGATACCAGTAGCGTTCGTCGTTGGTGCCACCGCCCGACGACAGGTTTGCAACGAACAGGTCAAGCCCGTCGAAGGTCTCGATCGTGTCGCGCATCCAGCCGCGCACCGCCTCGCCGTCCCGGCCCTGCAGCGCCCGGCCCATGGCGCGCACGCCGTGACCCTCGAACTCCGCCACCGCTTTATCGATGTTTTCCTGCCCGCGCGCGCAGATCGACACGTCGCAGCCTTCCTCGGCGAGCAATCCCGCAATCGCCCGGCCAATGCCGCGCGACCCGCCCGATACGGCGGCTTTCAGTCCCTTAAGGCCCAGATCCATGGCCTATCGCCTCCCTTTTTCACCCCGGCAGCGTCCGCGCCTGCCGCCAAGATGTCCATTCCTTACGATCCGGCTTTACATGTATATCAGCACCGTCCTATTGTATACCCAGAAACACGTTTACGCATAAAGCCTGCGAGCACCGCCTCGAAGGGCCGGCGACCCAAGGACGCCACGGGAATGACTGGGAGGACCATGTTGGACGACAGATCGAAAAGCACCGCCATGTCCGGGTCGCAGGGCAACAGCGCTGCGGCCTCGGGCATCCTTGCCGGCACCCGGGTGCTCGACCTTTCCCGCGTGGTGGCGGGGCCGCTGGCGGGACAGACCCTCGCCGACCTCGGCGCCGACGTGATCAAGGTCGAACGTGTGGACGGCGGCGACGACCTGCGCACGCTGGGACCGCCTTGGGTCACCTCGCCCACCACCGAGCTTGAACAATCGACCTATTTTCAGACCGTGAACCGGGGCAAGAAATCGCTGACCCTCGACTTCGCAAAACCCGAAGGGGCCGAGATCCTCAAGGGTCTGATCCGCGAGACCGATGTGTTCATCGAAAACTTCCGCACCGGGACGCTCGCGAAATACGGCCTCGGCTACGAGGACCTCAAGGCGATCAACCCCCGGCTCGTCTATTGCTCGATCACCGGCTTCGGACAGACGGGTCCGTATAGCGACCGGTCGGGTTACGATTATCTCGTGCAGGCGATGGGCGGCCAGATGGCCGTGACCGGCCTGCCCGACGGCATGACCGGTGCCGGACCGATGCGGGTGGGCGTGCCCATCGCCGACATCACGGCGGGGAACAACGCGGTCATCGGCATCCTCGCAGCCCTCCTCCACCGCGAGACGTCCGGCACCGGTCAGCATGTGGACATTGCGCTCTTCGACAGTCAGGTGGCGCTGCTTCTCAATTCGCTCTCAGCCTGGCTGAACGCCCGCGCCCCCCTGCCGCGCACCGGGAACGACCACCCCACTGCGGTGCCCAACGGGGTCTTTGCGGTCAAGGATGGCCATATCCTCATCGCCACCTTCAACGACCGCGAATTTGCCCGTCTGGCCGAGGCGCTGGGACATCCCGAATGGGCGACCGACCCGAAATACGCCCGCTCGCGCGACCGGCTGGCCAACCGGCATGACCTGTCGCGCGACATGACCGAGGCGCTGTCCCATCACGGCAAGAAGCACTGGATGGACACGATCAACGGAGCCAAGGTTTCCTGCGGGCCGATCAACGACATGGCCGACATCGAACGCGACGAGCAGCTTGCCCTGCGCGGCATGTTCGTCACGCTCGAGCACCCCGTCATGGGCGAGGTCAAGGTCGTCGGCAGCCCGCTCAAATTCTCGGACACGCCCGTGGTCTATCCGAACGCCCCGCCGCTCGTGGGCGAGAACACCGAGGCGATCCTAAGGGAACGCTTGACCATGACCGACGCCCAGATCGAAGACTTGCGGGCCAACAAGATCATCTGAGGGCCTGCCCGTGACTGAACCCGCGACCGATACAGCACCCGAATCCGCCTACCTCGCCCATCTGGCCGGGGGGCGGTTCATGCTCCAGCGCGATCCGCTATCGGGTTGCGCCGTGTTCCCGCCGCGCCTGCGGGCACCGGGGCATGGCGGTGTGCTTGGTGATTTTGAGCCGGTCTCGGGACGAGGCACCGTCCACGCGGTGACGATACAGCCCAGACGCCCACCGGAACCGGCGCGCGTCATAGTGCTTGTCGATCTGGAAGAAGGCGGTCGGATGCTGTCGCACATGCCTGGCGCGGACCCGGACAGTGTGGCCATCGACGATGTCGTCATGGCCCGGATCGTGACCGAGGGCGATGTGCCCACGGTCGTTTTCGAGCCTGCCACATGAGCTGGTCCGACGCCTTCCCCCGTGGGCGCACGGCCGTCGTCGGGGCTTCGACATTTGGCCTCGGCCTCTGCCCCGGCTACTCCGCCCTAGAAATGGCAGCCGAAGCGGGATACCGCGCGTTGGACGATGCGGGCCTGACCATCGCTGCCGTGGACGGGCTCTTCGTGGCGCTGCCCGACGATCATCTCGGCGGCCTCGCCATGGCGGAATACTTCGGGATCACCCCCGCCATCGTGGACAACAACCGCACCGGCGGCTCGTCCTTCCTCTGCCACTCGATCCACGCAGCACTCGCGCTCGACGCGGGGCTGATCGACGTGGCGCTCATCACCTATGGCTCGAACCAACGCTCGAACGCGGGCAAGCTCGTCTCCGCGCTCCGGGCCTCGCCCTACGAGACGCCGCATGGAGCGCGGATGCCCGTGGGGGGCTACGCGCTCGCCGCCGCCCGCCACATGCACGACTTCGGCACGACGCGCGAAGACTTCGCAAACGTCGCGCTTTCCGCCCGGAAATGGGCGCAGAAAAACCCCGAGGCCTTTGCCCGCGACGACACGACGATCAAGGCGCTGCTCGCGGCGCGGATGGTGTCAACCCCGCTGTCCGTCTCGGACTGCTGCCTCGTCACCGATGGGGCGGCGGCGGTCGTCATGACCCGGATGGACCGCGCCCGCTCGACCCGCGCGCCGATCCCGCTCCTCGGTGGCGCGGCTACCGTGACGCACAAGGAAATTGCGGCGATGCCTGACCTCACCACGACGGGCGCGGCGATCTCCGGCCCCCGCGCAATGGCGGCGGCCCGGATCGGCCCCGGCGATGTGGACATGGTGCAGCTCTACGACGCCTTCACCATCAACACGATCCTCTTCCTCGAGGATCTCGGGTTCTGCCCCAAGGGCGAAGGCGGGCGCTTCGTGTCGTCCGGCGCCATCGCCCCCGGCGGCACACTGCCCGTAAACACCAACGGCGGGGGCCTGTCGTGCAATCACCCCGGCATGTATGGGCTCTTCACCATGGTCGAGGCGGTCCGGCAATTGCGCGGCGAGGCGGGCGAGCGTCAGGTGCCCGGCACCGAGATCGCCGTGAGCCACGGCAACGGCGGCGTGCTGTCGTCACAGGCCACACTCATTTTCGGGACGGAGGCGACACTCTGACCCGGCAATAGCAACCCATTGGGAGGAGAACCAAATGTCAGACGAGATACTGGACCGTATCGACCGGCTCGAAAGCCGCAACGCGATCCTGCACATCATCGCGCAATACTGCAAAGCCTGCGACGACCGCGACGTGCCGCTGCTTCGCTCGATCTTTACCGACACCGCGACCGTGCGATCGAAGGACGGCATGATGGTCGGTGAAGGCATCGACGGGATCATGGAGATGTATCGCAAGCGGTTCGAGGTGCTCGACATCTCGGTCCACTGGACCCACGACGCTATCATCGAGATCGACCCGAACGACCCCAACAAGGGCACCGGCGAAGTGTTCTGCCACGCCGAGGCGCACCGCAACGGCCAGACGCTCGTCGGCTCGCTCCGGTATGAGGACGAATATGTCCGCACCAACGGCAAATGGCAGTTCCAGTCGCGGCTCCTGAAGTTCCTCTACTACGTCCCGGTCGAGGAATACGGCGAAGCCCTGGGGTCGGACAAACGGATGCGCGCCTACGGCGACCGCCGTGTGTCGGACTACCCGGAAAGCTACGACTGCTACCAGAACTGGGCGACGCATTACGCGGCCGAATAAACCGTCGTGGGGCGCGGGACAGACCGCGCCCCCGCACGCCGAGCGCGCCGGGCGCTATCGACCGTATGCCTCGGCCTCGTCGGCCCGCCGCAGCTCGTCGGGCGTCACACGCCCGTCGCGGTTCGTGTCCGCAACCTTGAAGGCATGGTCATGAACCCCGAAACTCTGGATCGTGCCCGACAGCCGGGCGCCGGACCCCGCCATGGCGGCGATGAAGACCTCGAACTCGGGGCGTGTGAGATCGCCGCTGCGATCTGCATCCGCCATCGTCCAGGCCTGCACCTCCGATGGTGTCGGATCGGCCCCCTGCGCGCGGGCTGACAGGACCGGGCAGATGGCCAGCAACAGCGGCGCCAAGATGATCGGCCTGGTCATGTCAACGCCCCCTCAGTCTCGCAATCGTGGTTCGCGTCGATATCTGCTCGGGATCGGTGACAAGCTCGATGACTGTCGGGCCGCCGTGCGACATGGCTGTCGTGACTGCCGGCAGAACCCCCTCGGTCCGCTCGACCCGGTGAAACGCAGCGCCCAGCCCGGTGGCGATCCGTCCGAAGTCAGTCGTGACAATGTCCGTCCCGGACACCCGCCCCGGATGCTCGCGCTCCTGGTGCATCCGGATCGTGCCATAGGTGCCGTTGTTGAACAGAAGCACGATGGGCCGTGCCCCGTGCTGCACCGCCGTCGCAATCTCCATTCCGCTCATCATGAATCCCCCGTCGCCCACGCAGGCGATGACCTGCCTCGACGGGTCGGCAAGCGAGGCGGCGACGGCAGCAGGCACGGCATAGCCCATGGCGCCGCAGGTCGATCCGATCTCGCGCCCCCTGCCCCGCTCCCCGGCGCCGCCAAAGGACAAGAACCGCTGCGGCCAGCCGGTGTGGTTGCCGGCGTCGAGCGTGATGATCGCATCGCCCGGCAGCACGTCGCGCAGCGCCGCCATGGCCTGCCCCATGTCGAGGGGAAAATCATGCGCGGGCGGTTCGATATCGGCCAAATATTCGACCCGCAGGGCATTGCGCCACCCGGTGTCTCGCGCCGGAACAGTGCAGGAGGCGAGCGCCGCCATCGCAGCATCCGGGCCGGACACCGCGCCGATCTCGGGCGCATAGACTCGCCCGATCTCGTTTGCGTCCACATGGATATGGACGAGCCGCTGCGCCGGCGTGGGCACCGCGAGGGTCGTGTAGGTCTTGGTCGTGATTTCGCCCAGCCGGGCACCGACAACGAGCAGGAGGTCAGCCTCCGCCACCCGTGCGACCAGACTCGGGGCTACCCCCGTGCCAAATTCGCCCACATAGGCGGACAAGCGGTTGTCGATCAGGTCCTGCCGCCGAAAGCTGGTCGCGACCGGCAGACCCTGCGCGGCGGCAAACCGGGCGAGATCGGCGGTCCCGGCATCGGTCCAGCCCGAACCGCCCACGATCATCAGGGGCCGCTCGGCCGTGGCGAGCGCCGCGACGATTTCCTGCGCCGCATCCGGCGCCATCGCGGGCACGGCGGGCACGTAGGGCTGCGCATCGTCCACCGAGACCACATCGGTCAGCATGTCCTCGGGCAGCGCCAGCACCACGGGACCGGGCCGGCCCGAGGTCGCCACCCGGAACGCCCGCGCGATATACTCGGGCACACGGTCGGCCCGCTCGATCTGGGCCACCCATTTTGCGACCGATCCGAACATCAGCCGATAGTCGATTTCCTGAAAGCTCTCGCGGTCCATCGTGTCGCGACCGACTTGCCCGATGAAGAGGATCATCGGCGTCGAATCCTGCTGCGCGATATGCACCCCGATCGCCGCATGACAGGCCCCCGGCCCGCGCGTCACCATCGCAATGCCGGGACGCCCCGTGAGCTTGCCCTGCGCCTCGGCCATATCGGCCGCGCCCGCCTCGTGCCGGGCGTTAATCAGCGTGAAACGGTCGCGCACGTCGTGAAGCGCATCCAGCACCTCGAGATAGCTTTCGCCCGGCACGCAGAACGCCCGGTCCGCGCCGTGGATGAGGAGCTGATCCACCAGTATCCGCCCACCGCTGCGTGCGTTCCGGGTCATGTCGTCCTCCGTCCCCAAACCTGCCTTCGTCACCCTCCCATGGCGCATGATCCGCCTCGAAATGTCGAGAGCGCCGCTGCGTTCATCCGGCGCTGAGGGTGCGGTCAATCGTCCCGGCGCAGGCCCGCGTCCGCCAATTGCTCACGGTCCGGCAGGTCGCGCAGGCTTTGCAGATCGAAGGCGACAAGGAACTGGTCCGTCGTGACAAATGTATAGGGCGCGCCCCGGCGCGGCGCGCGCGGCCCCGTGCCGATCAGGCCCCGGTCATGCAGCCGCCCGATCAGCTCGCGGCTGATGTCCTTGCCGAAAATCTCCTTCAGCCCCTCCCGCGTGATCGGCTGGTGATAGGCGATGGCGGCCAGCACGGCGATGTCGAAGGCGCTCAGGTCCGACACATGATCCCCGATGTCCGCCGCCGCCCGGATCGCAGGGGCATAGGCGCGGCGCGTGCGCAGCATCCAACCATCCGCGACACGCGCCACCTCGAATGACCGGCCGTCGAGATCGGCGGTCAGGTCCTCGATCAGCAGATCGACCGAGGCCCCCTGCCCCACCACCCGCGCCAGGTCCTCGCGCGCAACCGGCGTGTTGCTTGCGAAGAGCACCGCCTCGACCCGACGCATCCATTCCCGCCAGCGCAGGTCCTGCGGCAGGCCGGCGAGTTCGCGGTCGAGCACGGGCGTCGTCCGTTCGGCCATGATCAAAGACCATAGAGCCGGAAGCTGTCGCGCCCGGTCAACTCGCGCACCGCCCCCAGATCCACGAGCCGGTCGCACAGCCGCCGCGCCGCCCGGTCAGGAAGTGGCAGGGCGGCGGGCGCGACGGCATCGCGGGTCAGAAACATTTCGACCGCCGGTCCGGCCCCCTTGGCCCGGAGTTTCGGCGCGACCCTCCGCAGATGTGCCGCCCGGCGGCTCAGGTCGGCCGCGAGCGGGATCGTCTCGGTCGCCGTGGCAATCATCGCCCGGTGACAAGCACGGCGCAGGTCGTCACCACGCTTTCTGAGGTCCGCGCGGGAAACGCTCGGCGTGATGAGCGGCAGCAGATGGTCCCAGCCAAGCGCCCGGGCGAGCGTTGCTTCGGCCAGAATGAGCGCCGTGTCCCCTTCGCGCGGTGCGTCGTCAAGCACCCGGCCCAGCACCTGCGCCGCCCGCGCGACGGGACCGCCGCCGCCGCCGGCATCAAGCCAGTCGGCAAGGCGAGTGGCCTCGACCCCCGGCAGGGCGCGGCGCAGGCCAGCGGGCGACAGAGGCCGCTCCACCGCCCGCCGCCAGAGCGCATAGGTTTCCCCCGCCGGACCGGGCAGATCACCGGGCCGGGTCAGATGGACCGCGTCCCGCAGGTCGCCCGTCCCCTCGCCTCGCCCTGAAAACCCGACGCAGGTTTGGGCCGCACGAAGCGCCATCCGGTCGCGCAGAAGCGCATGGGGCACCTCGGACCTTGACAATGCCGCCTGAAGCGTCGCCAGCGCCGCTCCCGATAAAAACGCAACATCCTCGGGCGTTTCGTGGCGTGACGAGGTGACCCAGCCGGGCATCCGGGCTATGGTCTGCGTGTCGTCGATCAGCTTCGCATGGGATTTCGTCATGCGAGGAGCCTAAATCACGGCGGCGCTTTTCACCAGAAATATTGCCAAAAACCGCCCCATCTTGCGGGATTACATTATGTCCAATAAGTTGGAATTATCGGACACAAAAGCAAGACCAGCCAGACCATGCAGTGTCGTTTTAGTTTCATGAGCGGATTCGGCCGAAATCGC
>LULE01000022.1_pt1 | contig 126464 bp, 112 predicted proteins | sample 728231 | NCBI WGS metagenome assembly LULE01 (sample SAMN03860297, study PRJNA289734) | marine metagenome | biome: seawater column; feature: ocean; material: water; isolation source: Red Sea water column Station 192 - depth 10m | place: Saudi Arabia: Red Sea | collected 2011-10-15 | depth 10 m | reverse complement strand
CGGCGGTCGCCGATCGGCGTGACGCGGCCCGCCCGGAAGTCGGCACGCCATTTGTTCATGAAATGTTCCGCACGGCAGATCACCGCGCGGCCACAGATCCGCCCGCCGCGCAGGTCGCTCACCAGCCGCGGGTCGTGGACCGCGGCGCGGCCGAACACGCTCGGCGGCATATCGGCCTCTTTCAGAAAGGCCTCGATCCGTTCCAGCAGAATATCTTGCATCATCATCTCCCTGCCCACGATTCGCTCAATAGGATAATTCCTATTTGATTGGCATTTTCCTACTTGTCTAGGAAAAATCCTATTGCTAGAGACGAAATAGGAAGGACCAGTCCGTGACCGATATCGACGACGACCCGCGCCGGATGCTCGACCGGCTGCTGACCGAAAAGGGGGTGGATTATGCCCAGCTTTCGGCGAGCATCGGGCGCAACCCCGCCTATATCCAGCAATATATCAAGCGCGGATCACCGCGGCGGCTGGGCGAACAGGACCGGGCGCGCATCGCTGCCTATCTGGGCGTGTCGGAGGCGCTGCTGGGCGGCCCGGCGCTGCGCGTCGCCGCGCCGACGCCGCGCGCGCGCGGCCGCGACCTCGTGCTGGTGCCCAAGCTGGCGATCGGCGCTTCGGCGGGGCCGGGCGCGAGCGTCGATGGCGAAGCGGTGGAAGGCGAGGTCGCCTTCGATCCGCGCTGGCTGCGCGATCTGGGCGCCGACCCGCGCGCGCTGAGCATCATTCGCGTCGAAGGCGATTCGATGGCGCCGACGCTGGGCGATGGCGACGATATACTGGTCGACGGCGGCGACGCGGCCGCCCGGCTGCGCGACGGCATCTATGTGCTGCGGATGGACGATGTGCTGATGGTCAAACGCATAGCGCGCGCGCCGGGGCCGGGGCGCGTGTCGGTCATCAGCGACAATCCGCACTATCGAAGCTGGGACGATCTGCCGCTCTCGGCGATCCGGCTCGTCGGCCGGGTCATCTGGACCGGGCGCAGGGTGCGCTAGGACCGGCTAGAGATAATTGACCGTCAGCGTGAAGGTGCCGCTGTAATCGCCCGCGGGCTGGTTCGCCGGGACGCTGAGCGTGCCGCCGACATAATAGGTCTGCACCCCGCTGGGCAGCAGCGTCGCGCTCGACCCGAGCAGGATGATGCCGCCGCCGCTTGTCGTCATCGCGCGGGTCAGCGTGGCGGTCATTGCGGGCGCGCCGCCGCCCGCGCGGGTCAGCGTCGCCGAATTGCTGCCGCTGACGGTGATCAGCAGCAGACCGCCGGTACCCTGGAACACCGCGCGCTGGGCGCCGCTACCGGCGAGCGTGACGCCGCCCGCCGAGCCGCGCGCATTGGTCGCCGGATTGACCGTCACCGTGCCCCCGGTCGCGCCGCTGACGATCGTGCCGAAGTCGAGGTCGTCGGTCTTGATGAGCGTGTTCGGCCGTACCACCGCCGCATTCGCGGTGCCGGTCGTCTCGGTCGCCGACGCGGACGGCCCCGTCAGCGCCGCTGCCGTGGCGGCGGCGAGGCACAAGGCCATCGGCCGGAAGTTGGTCCCTTGAATCCCCACGATTCTGCTCCTGTCCGGCACAGTCTATGCCAGCGGGGCGTGAAGGGAGGATGCGCGGATTTGGTAAAGCAGGCCTTTACCTTTGCGCGGAGACGGGCGTCAGGCCCCGACTTTAAGCTTTGTCGGCGACCCCGCCGATCAGCACGAAGCGCCGATCGCAATAGCCGCAATCGACGAAACCATCGTCGGGATCGATCTCCAGCCAGACGCGCGGGTGGCCGAGCGCGGCGTTGGCGAGCCCGTCGCCCGTGCCGTCGCAGGCGATACGGGTCTTGGACGTGCGGATCGTTTCGGGAGCGGGTGCGGGCTGGGTCATCGACGCGCCTTTAGCAAGCAGGTGCGGGCGGGGCAATCGGTCTCGATCGCTCCGCCCGCAACGGGCGGCGCTTACAGATAGTTCAGCGTGATCGTGAAGGTGCCGCTGTAGTCGCCGGGCGCCTGATTGGCATTGACCTCCAGCGTCGCGCCGACCGGAAAGTTATAATTGCCCAGCGCGGAGGTGATGCGGAAGCGCGTCGGCGAGGTCGAGAGGATCGCGGTCGGGGTGCTGCCGATCTCGAAATCGCGCACGCGCATCCGCTGGCCGGGGCCGGTGATCCAGATCGTGTTCGAACCGAGCGAGATATTGACCTGGCGATTGTAGCTGCCGAGGCCCGCGAAACGCGCGGGTTCGCCCGAACTGCCGGCGAGCGTCGCGCCGCCGGTGCGGCTGCGCGTGCCGTCGGGGGCAAGCCGCACGGTGCCGGCGCTGCCCGAGGCGATGATGTCGCCGAAATCGAGGTCGTTGACCTTGAAGAAGGACAGCGGCCGCAGCACGATCGCTTCGGCTTGTGCCTGCGTCGTCGATTGCGGCGATGTGGCCTGGGCATGCGCCGCCGGTCCGATCGCCGGAGCCGTCAGCAGCGCGCAAGCTGCGAAGCCGCGCAGCATGGCGCGCGGGTCGATGATGTGTCTGGTCCTCACGCATCCCCCCTTAGCGATCAGGTCGCAAAATATGCTTACAGCTTATGGTAAAGAAAAGCTTGCCGCCGAGGGCCTTTCGCACCCGCACCGGCGCGGCTATGGAAGGCGCCATGAGTGAAGCCGCCATCCGCATCGACGCCGTTTCCAAAATCTATGCCGGGGGCAAGCAAGCGCTCGACAATGTCAGTTTCGATGTGCCGCGTGGGCAGATATTCGGACTGCTCGGCCCGAACGGCGCTGGCAAGTCGACGCTGATCAACATCCTCGCGGGGCTGGTCAACAAGACCAGCGGCCATGCGAGCATCTGGGGCTTCGACATCGACGCCGACCCGCGCAACGCCAAATATTCGATCGGCATCGTGCCGCAGGAAATCGTCTTCGATCCCTTTTTCACGCCGTTCGAGACGCTGGAGAATCAGGCGGGCCTGTATGGTGTGCCGAAGGACAAGCGCATTTCGGACGAATTGCTGGCGGCGGTGCACCTTAGCGACAAGCGCGACGCCTATGCGCGCACGCTGTCGGGCGGCATGAAGCGCCGCCTGCTCGTGGCCAAGGCGATGGTCCATTCGCCGCCGATCATCGTGCTCGACGAACCCACCGCGGGGGTCGATATCGAACTGAGGCAGCAGCTTTGGGAATATGTGCAAAGCCTCAACGATCGCGGCGTGACGGTGGTGCTGACGACGCATTATCTGGAAGAGGCCGAGGAACTGTGCGACCGGATCGCGATCATTAACCACGGCAAGCTGATCGCCAACAAGCCGACGCGCGAGCTGGTCGACATGGCGCGCGAGAAGATCGTCGTCGTGACGCTGGATACCGATGTCAGCGTGCTGCCGTCGCACGCCGCCTTCGACAAGGTCGAGCGCGAGGGCGAACGGGGGCTGGCGATCAGCTACAACAAGGATCGCACCAACGCGGGCGAGGTGCTCGCGGCGGTGAATGCGATGGGGCATGGCATCGTCGACGTGTCGACGCGTGAGGCCGACCTTGAGGATGTGTTCCTGAATCTGACGCGGGCGGCGAATGGCTGAGGGCGATGCCTCTTCTCCCCTCCCGCAGGCGGGAGGGGTCGGGGGTGGGCCAGTCCGTAAATTTCGGCCACGCGAGACGCTGAAGGCTCAAAGACTTCGCCGCGAGGCGACGCCGGCCGAGCGTGCACTTTGGCGAGCGCTTTCCAGGCGCCAGCTAGAAGGCTGGAAATTCAGTCGCCAGATGCCGATAGGCCCTTATGTAGCAGACTTTCTATGTCGCGAGGCAAGGCTTGTCGTTGAACTCGATGGCATTTCTCACGATGCGCGGCAGGATGATGATCGCCGTCGGGATGGCTACATGCGCTTGCAAGGTTATCGGACGCTCCGTTTTGCCAACGCAGATGTAATGTCAAATTTGGAAGGCGTGTTGATGACGATAGCCGCGGTACTGAATTCGGGCCCACCCCCGACCCCTCCCGCCTGCGGGAGGGGGGAGGCATGACTGGCACTACTTCCCACGATGTCATCATTGTCGGTTCCGGCGCGGCGGGGCTGACGGCGGCGATCGCGCTTGCGGAGCATTGCCGCGTTCTCGTTCTCGCGAAGGGCGAGCTGACCGGCGGATCGACCGCCTGGGCGCAAGGCGGGATCGCGGCGGTGCTCGACGCGGGCGACACGTTCGAAAATCATATCAACGATACGATGATCGCGGGCGCGGGGCTCAACCGGCGCGAGACGGTCGAGTTCGTCGTTGAAAATGCGCCCCACGCGATCGAGCGGTTGATCGAAATGGGCGTGCCGTTCAACAAGGAAGCCGAGGCGCTGCACCTGACGCGCGAGGGCGGCCATTCGCACCGCCGCATCGTGCATGTCGACGATGCGACGGGCTGGGCGGTGCAGGCGGCACTGCTCAAGACCGCCGAGGCGCATCCGAACATCACGCTGCTGCCGGGACAGGCGTGTATCGACCTGATCACCGGACGTCATGAGCTACGCTATTCGGGGTCGGGCCATGTCTGGGGCGTCTATGCGCTCGACGAAAAGACGGGGAAGGTCCACGCGCATGTCGGCCGCGCGACGATCCTCGCCAGCGGCGGCGCGGGGCGCGTCTATCAATTTTCGACCGCGCCGCGCGGCGCGACGGGCGACGGCATCGCGATGGCGTGGCGCGCGGGCGCACGCGTTTCCAACATGGAAATGATGCAGTTCCACCCGACCTGCCTTTATAATCTGGAGGTCAAGAATTTTCTGATTACCGAGGCGGTGCGCGGCGAGGGCGGGATATTGAAGCATCCCGTCACCGGCCATCGTTATATGCCCGATTACGACCCGCGCGCCGAACTGGCGCCGCGCGACATCGTGGCGCGCGCGAACGACGACCAGATCAAGCGCTTCGGCCTCGACTATGTCCACCTCGACATCAGCCACAAGGACCCCGATTTCGTCGCAGGGCATTTCCCGAACATTCACGAAAAGCTGCTGACGCTGGGCATCGACATGACGAAGCAGCCGATCCCGGTGGTGCCGGCGCAGCATTACACCTGCGGCGGCGTCCTGATCGACCTCGACGGCCGCACCGACCTGCCGGGGCTCTATGCGGCCGGCGAATGCACCGAAAGCGGGCTGCACGGCGCCAACCGCCTGGCGTCCAATTCGCTGCTCGAATGTTTCGTTTTCGGCGAGGCGGCGGCGAAGGATATCATCGCCCGCTGGAACCAGCTCGAACCGCCGCCGCCGATCCGCGCGTGGGATGAAAGCCGCGTCACCGATTCGGACGAGGAAGTCGTCATCAAGCAGAACTGGACCGAGATCCGCCGCTTCATGTGGAACTATGTCGGCATCGTGCGCACGACGAAGCGGCTGGAGCGCGCGCAACACCGCATCAACATGATGACGCACGAGGTCGAGGATTATTACGGCCATTTCCGTGTGACGACCGACCTGATCGAACTGCGCAACCTGCTCCAGTGCGCCGATCTGATCGTGCGCAGCGCGCTGCATCGCAAGGAAAGCCGCGGGCTGCACTATACGCTCGATTATCCGCGCCTGCTGCCCGATGCGCGCGACACGGTGCTCGTTCCGTAAAAGTCAGGCCCCTAAACGCACAGCGCGCCGCGGATATTGCACCACGGCGCGCCGGCTTACGCCCTGCCTCCCCATGACCCCGCGATGCGGCGCGGGGCCGAAGGCCCCACCTCCGGGAGCGGCCAGAGCGGCCCGGAAGGGCCGCCGGCGATGAAGGGATCGCAGCGGTCAACCGGAACGCTATCACCATGCGGCGCCGATTCCTGCCGCGCATTGACCGAAGTCAAAAAAGCGCCGGTGCGTCAGGCAAAACCCTCGTTCAAAAAGCGTTCGGCGAGGGCGGCGTGGAGGGCGGCGCCGCGGGCCATGACCTTTTCGTCGAGTATCATGCGGTTCGAGTGGAGGCCGCAGCACTGGCGCCAGTCGCTGCCCGCCTCGCTGGCGCCGAGCCAGAACATCGCGCCGGGCACTTTTTCGAGGACATAGGCGAAATCCTCGGCCCCCATCACCGGATTGTCCATCGTCAGCCAGGCGGCCTCGCCGAATGTCTCTTCGACGACGCGCTGGCCGAAGGCGGCGGCGCGGCTGTCGCACACGGTGACGGGGAAGCCTTCCTCGATTACGACTTCGGCGGTGCAGCCATGCGCTTCGGCGATCGCAGGGACGAGGCGCCGCAGTTCGGCGGCGACCATTGCGCGGCGATGCGGCGACAGGGTGCGGATCGTACCCTGCATGTCCGCGGTTTCGGGGATGATGTTGTTCGTCGTGCCCGCGGCGATTTTGGCGATGGTGATGACGGCGGGATCGAAGACCGAAATGCGGCGCGTCACCATCGTCTGGATCGCGGTGACGATCGCGCAAGCGACGGGGATGGGGTCGATCGCATCCTGCGGCATCGAGGCGTGGCCGCCGGCGCCCTTGACGGTGATCGAAAGGACGTCGGACGAAGCGAGCAGCGGACCGGCGCGCCCCGCGAAGACGCCGTGCGGCGCGTTGGGCATGATGTGGAGCGCGAAGGCCGCGTCGGGCAGCGGATCGATCAGCCCGTCACCCAGCATAAACCGCGCGCCATGATGCCCCTCTTCGCCGGGCTGGAACATGAACATCACCGTGCCGGGCAGGCGGTCGCGCGCCGCGCAGAGCAGCTTCGCCGCGCCGACGAGCATCGCGACATGTGTATCATGGCCGCAGGCATGCATCGCCCCGCTGGTTTCGGAGGTGAATGCGAGGCCCGTATCCTCGACCAGCGGCAGCGCGTCCATGTCGCCGCGCAGCAGCACGGTGCGCGCGTTCCCCCCGTTCCCCGCCAAACCCCCGCGCAGGATCGCGACCAGCCCCGTGGTCGACGGCCCTTCGCGAAATTCGAGCGGCAGGCCGGAGAGCGCATCCTTGATCTTCGCGAGCGTCTTGGGATTCTGGAGGCCGAGTTCCGGCTCGCGGTGAATCGCGCGGCGCAGATCGACAAGATCATCGAGAAGGGTTTCGGCCTCGGCGGGCCAGCGGCTTGTCTCGGTCAGCGTCATCTCTCGATCCTCGAATGGGGGCGTCACGCGATCCTAGAACGTCGCCGCCGGCTTGTCAGCCTGCCGCCGCGCGGCCGAGGGTCAGCACGGCGAGCGCGATGGCGATGGCGCTGCCGTGCAGGACGATGCGGCCCCAGCGGGTCGGGGCGGGGTCGACCCATTCGACGACGAGTGCGGTCGCCGACTGGATGCCATAATAGAGAACGAAGGCTTTGGACGCCCAGGCGATGACGGTGAAGATATCGCCCGCCCACACCACCGCGATCGAGGCTGATGCTGCGATGACATAGCCGATAGCGACGGGGATTCGCTGGCGCGAGGCGCCGGCGACGAGGCCGCTGGCGCCGTTGAGATCGGCCACCGCCGCCGAAAGCTGCGACAGCAGCGCTGCGACGATGATCGCCGGCGCGACGAGGGTGCCGACGGGGCGCAGCAGTTCGATGACATGGGTGTCGCCGCCCTCGGGCGGCAGGCGCCCGTCGAGCCACGGCGTCAGCAGGCCGATGAAGAGCATATAGACGACAAAGGCGATCCACTGCGCATGGCGCATCGTGCGGACCCGCGTCGCACGGTCGTAGCTGTCGCCGAGGTAGCGCGAGGTTTCGAACCCCTGGACGAGGATGATGAGGCCGAGCAGGATGCGGACCGCGTCGAAACCCTCCGCCTGGTCGGCGAGCGGACGGACCGCGACCGTTCCCGCCGCGACCTCCGACCCCAGCGCCCAGGCGAGCGCGGCGATGAGCGCGGCGATCATCGCCAGCTTGAGCCCGACCGAGCCAAGCTCGACATGTTCGAGCCAGCGCAGACCGCCGAAATAGCCGAGCGTGCCGAGCAGCGCGAGGATCGCGGTCGTCATCCCGTGCGCAACCATCGGATCGACGACGCCGAACGCCTTGAGTGCGAAATCGGCGAGCAGGTCGAGATAATAAGCGACCGAGACGAAATAGGCGAGGATCAACGCAAGATCGGCGGCGCGGTCGAGCCAGAGCAGCACCGGCGGCGGCGATTCGGCCGCGAGCATCGGTTCGAGGCGACTGATATTGTCGCGCACCGCAAGACCGAAGAGATAGGAAATGGCGCAGAGCGCCGCCATCGCCGCGACCGCATAATGGCCCGCGACATGGCCAAGGATCGGCCCCGCGACGAGGAAGCCCGACCCGATGATCGACGCGAGCGGCGTGACGGTCGCGCGCCAGTCGCGCGAACGCAGCAGCGGCGGCGACAGCATCACCGCCGCGGTCGCGATCGCGACGACGAGCAGCACGAGGTCGGTCGAACTCATCGACCGCCGAAGAGCTGCCGCCCCGCCAGATCGAGCATGATTTCCTCGCTGCCGCCGCCGATCGCGTTGACGCGGACCTCGCGGTAGATGCGTTCGACCTTGCTGCCGGTGATGTAGCTCGCGCCGCCCAGCACCTGCGCCGCCTCGCGCGCGACCGCCTCGAGCATCCGGGTCGCCTGCACCTTGAGCATCGCGAAATCGGCGGGACGGTCCTTGCCGGTCTTCACCTGCCAGGCGCAAAGATCGACCCACGCCTGCGTCGCTTCGATCTGGCGTTCCATATCGGCGAGCTTGATGCGGATCGACTGATGGCCGACGAGCGGCTTGCCGAACGTCTCGCGGTTCTTCGCCCATTCGGCGGCCTCGGCGAGCGCGACGCGGGCATAGGCGCAGCAGCCCATCGCCATGCCAAGCCGTTCCGAATTGAAGTTGCGCATGATGCCGATGAAGCCGCCATTCTCGGGCCCGATCAGATTTGTCGCGGGGACGCGCACGTCGCCGAAGTGAATTGCCGCAGTGTCGCTGCAGCGCCAGCCCATCTTGTCGAGCCGCGTGCGTTCGACGCCGGGCGCGTCCATGTCGATGAGCAGCAGCGAGATACCGCCTGCGCCCGGACCGCCGGTGCGCACCGCGCAGGTCAGCCAATCGGCGCGCATGCCGCTGGTGATGAACATCTTGCCGCCGTTGACGACATAATCGTCGCCGTCGCGCACTGCCGTCGTCTTGAGGTTCGCGACGTCGCTGCCGCCGCCCGCTTCGGTAATGCCGAGCGCGATGATCTTTTCCCCCGCGAGCACGGGCGGCGCGACGCGCTGTTTCAATTCCTCCGAACCGAGCGCGAGGATCGGCGGCAGGCCGATGCCGTGCGTCATCAGCGAGGCGCCGAGCCCGCCCGCGCCGACCGCGGCGAGCTCCTCGGTCAGCACGAGGCCGTGGAAATTGTCGAAGCCTTCCGAATGGCCGCCATATTGTTCGGGGTATCGCAGGCCGAGGATACCCGCTTCCGCCGCCTTCTTGTGCAGCGCGCGCGGCAGTTCGCCTTCGGCCTCCCAACGATCGATATGCGGCGCGATCTCGCGCTCGACGAAGCGGCGGACGCTTTGCGCCAGCGCCTCGTGGGTTTCGTCATAAAAGGGGGAACGGGCGCGCCAGTCGTCAAAAGCAGTCATGCCGCGATGCTGCGCCCGGTTGACGTGAACGTCAAGGGAAGCGCGCGCTTGCGGTGGCGTACGGACGATAAATTTCGGCTCGATTTCCTCGTCATGCACCTTAAGGTCGCACGCCATGACAAAATCGATCCTGCTCGCCGGCCTTGCCGCTTTCGCCATCATCTCCACTCCCGCCGCCGCGCAGCAATCGCCCGAGGCGGTGGCCGCGGCCGCGCTCAAGAAGGCGCCGGTCTTCGACGGGCATAATGACGTGCCCTGGGCGCTGCGCGAGCGCGCCGACAATATGATCAACGGTTTCGATTTCAACGACACCAGTCATACCGCGACCACCGACCGCATTGCGATGCACACCGACCTGATCCGGCTGCGCAAGGGCCATGTCGGCGCGCAATTCTGGTCGGTCTATGTCCCGTCGAACAGCAATGAGGCGCAGGCGGTGCAGCAGACGCTGGAACAGATCGACGTGATGAAGCGGCTCGTCCAGCGTTATCCGAACGACCTGATGCTCGCGACCAGTTCGGCGGAGCTCGAAAAGGCGATGAAGGCCGGCAAGATCGCGGGCATGCTCGGCATGGAGGGCGGTCATTCGATCGGATCGAGCCTGGCGGTGCTGCGCGACATGTATGATCTTGGCGCGCGGTACATGACGCTGACCCACAGCCGGAACACCCCGTGGGGCGACAGCGCGACCGACGCGCCCGCGCACGACGGGCTGACCCCGTTCGGCGAACAGGTGGTGCGCGAGATGAACCGCATCGGCATGATCGTCGATCTGAGCCACACGAGCGAGGCGACGATGAAGGACGCGCTCGCCGTGGCGAAGGCGCCGGTGATGTTCAGCCACTCGGGCGCGCGCGGCGTCAACGACCATCCGCGCAATGTCCCCGACAGCGTGCTGCCGCTGGTCAAGGCGAACGGCGGCATCGTGATGGTGGTGCTGTTGCCGACCTTCCTCGACCCCCAGGTGCGCGCCTATGGCCTGTCGCGTACCGCCGAACAGGCGCGGTTGAAGGCGATGTATCCGGGCGATCCCGCCGCGGCCGACAAGGCAATCGCCGACTGGGACAAGGCGAACCCCACGCCGACGACCGACGTTGCGAAGGTTGCCGACCATATCGACCATATCCGCAAGCTCGCCGGGATCGACCATATCGGGCTCGGCGGCGATTATGACGGCATGGATTCGGCGCCGGTCGGGATGGAGGATGTGTCGGGCTATCCCGCGTTGTTCGTCGAACTGGCGAAGCGCGGCTATTCGCAGGCCGACCTCGAAAAGATCGCGAGCGGCAACATGCTGCGCGTGCTGAAGGCGGTCGAGGCCTATGCGGCGAGCCAGAAGGGCCAGCCGCCGATCGAGACGCCGGTGGCGAAGTGATGCACGTCGCCCCCGTGGAGGTGGGGGCGGCGGCTATTTCCTCTTGAACGGCCAGTCGATCGCGCCGCTCGCCCACAGCGCCCACCAGATGATGAGCGGCTGCGCGGCGAGGCGCGGGCCGTGGTACCACCAGCCGAGCGTCTGTCCGCCGATCGCGACATGCGCGAAGGCGTGATGGAAATTCGCCGGCCACACGCACAGCGCATAGAGGGCAAGGCCCCAGCCCGCCGCCTTGCGCGTCGCCGGGATCAGCAACCCCAGCGCGCCCGCCAGTTCGGCAATGCCCGTCGCGGCGACGACCAGCGCCGGCTGCGGCACCCAGGGCGGGGTGATCGCCACGAAGGGCGCGGGGGTGGCGAGGTGGCGGTAGCCCGCATAGCCATAAGCGAGCGCGAGCAGCCAGCGCAGCGCCGTGCGGATCGTCATCGCCCGATGGCTTCGATCATCGCCTCGACGCGGACGAATTTCTCGCGCGGGTTGCCTTCGAGCGCGGCGGCGACCTCCGCCGCCTCGATCTTGCGCCAGTCGCGGAAGGTGACGGGCGCGATGCCGCGCCCCGCGAGCAGCGCGTCGAGGCCGGGACGGCCCGCCTTGCCGCCACCGCGGCCGATATCCTCCAGTACCATGTCGGCGATGCGCGCGCCGTCGGGCTTGTTGGTGCCGATCGTCCCCGATGGCCCGCGCCGCGCCCAGCCGACGCAATAGAGGCCGGGCAGGATCCGCCCTTCGTCATTGGCGAAGCGGCCGCGACCATGCTCATAGGGCACGCCGGGGATCGGCGGCGTCTGATAACCGATGCAGCTGACGACCAGGCCCGCCTCGATCGCATAGGTTTCGCCGGTGCCATGGCTGCGCAGATCGGCGTCGAGCCGCGTCCGTTCGACGATGACGCGCTGGGCGCGCCCGTCGCCCTCTATCGCGACGGGCATGGCAAAGAAGTCGAAGTCGATCGTCACCGGCTTGGCGACCGGATTCGCCGCGAAATGCCGCAGATGCGTCACCGACTTGCGCATGCCGGGTTCGAGCAGCGCGTCGTCGCCCTCGTCGGGCAGATCGGCGGGGTCGACGCGCGGGCTGGCGCGTTCGAGATGGCCCAGCTCGCCCAGCTCCTTCGGTGTCATCGCGATCTGGTGCGGGCCGCGGCGGCCAAGAATGTGGATGTGCCGGATATTGCTCGTCGCCAGCAGATCGCGCGCATGGGCGACGATGTCGCTGCCGGCGAATTCGGCGGGAGTCTTGGCGAGGATGCGCGCGACGTCGAGCGCGACATTGCCGTTGCCGATCACCGCGACGCCGGGGCTGTCGAGCGGCGGGTCGAGGTCGGCGAAATCGGGGTGGCCATTGTACCAGCCGACGAAGGCGGCGCTGCCGATGACGCCGGGCAGATCGGCGCCGGGAATCCCCAGCGGCCGGTCATTGGGCGCCCCGGTCGCGAGCACGACGGCGTCGTAGAGCTGCTTCAGTTCGTCGATCCCGACGTCGGTGCCGACCGACACATGGCCGACGAAGCGCACATTGTCCGCCAGGGCGACACCCTCGTACCGCCGCGACACCGCCTTGATCGATTGGTGATCGGGGGCGACGCCGGTGCGGATCAGCCCATAGGGAACGGGCAGGCGATCGATCACGTCGACGCTGATATCCTCCGCCTTCTGCAAGGTTTCGGCGGTATAATATCCGGCCGGACCCGACCCGACGATCGCGACATGACGCATCAGCCCACCTCCAAGTGCAGGACCTGCGCCGGGGCGCGGCCCCTCTGTTCTTCGCGCGATGCTAGCGGCGAATTGGATAAGGGCAAGCCGCCTGTTGCGCGAACCCGACCGGGCGGTCGCACCAGTCTTGACAGACGGCCCACGCAATCATATTGCGCGCCCCTCATTGCCCCGTCGTCTAATGGTAAGACTACGGATTCTGATTCCGTCTATTGAGGTTCGAATCCTCACGGGGCATCCAAAAATTCCAACGAAAATCAATGAGCTATTGGCGCCGGATCGAGTGTCCACTGCTTTTCTCAGACTTCCTCCGCGTTCCGAATTCTTCATAGAATTGTGTCGCTTATCCCGATCTGCATGACCCTCTTATTGCGCGGATGGCGCATGGGAGCGTGGTTTTAGCCTTCGGCCTTCCCCGGCCGCGAATTTGAGGTCCCGCGATCTTCCGGCTCGCGCGGCCCGTTCCGGCTTGGTATCTTGCGCGTTACTGTCAGCCTTGGCGACCTTGCGCGGTCGCCCCCGCGGGCAGTCCGCCGGCAACACCGCTGCGCAGGCAACGCTCGATTGTCTCGAGCCCAGCATCGGTCAGCGAGAGGAGAACCACGCGGGCATCGCTCGCGGCGCGTCGGCGTTCGATCAATCCCAGTTCTGCAAGCTTGCCGATCCATCGCAGCGCCGTCGTCGCGGGTACGGCTGCGGCAATGCACAGGCTGTGCACGCTCACCGCACGCCGTTCGCCGCGCTGAATATAGAGATCAAGCAGCATGTCCCACGCGGGTTCGGCAAAAATGTCGAGGCCGACGATCGTCTCGCGGCGGCGCCTGAAGGCATATTGCGCTTTGGCAAAGGCGAGCAGAGGGGCGTCGATGTCGCACTCGACGAGGCGCAATGTCGGTGTCTCGCGCTGCCAGCTCATAGCAGCCCCCTGGCGCGCATGCTCACGACGCGGCCACCGCCGACGATCAGATGATCGTGCAAGCGAATATCGACCGCGGCAAGCAGCCCGCCGATCTTGGCGGTGAACGCCTCGTCGGCAGCGCTCGGCTCGCTCGATCCCGACGGATGATTATGCGCGAGGATCACACCGTGCGCCCCCGCCTCGAAGGCATGCGCGAGAAGCGCACGCAGCGACGCGGACACTTGGGTGATCGTCCCGTCGGCGATCTGTTCGTCAGCTATATAGTCGGAAACGCTGTCGACAAAGATCGCATGAAGTCGCTCGGTCGGAGCGTCGTTCAGTTGGATCAGCAAATAATCGTGCAGCCGTGAATCGCCGGCATGTACCGGGCTGCGCGCGATTTGCTCGCGCAGCCCGGCCATGACAAGGGCGCGCGCTGCGGCGATCGAGGCGGCCAGGTGCTCGTCGCCGTCAAGAGCGCCTGACAGTTGTCGCGGCGAAGCAGCGAGGGCGCGGCCCAGACCCCCGAAATGCGTGATCAGCTGCTGGGCGGCCGTGGACGCGCGCTCGGCGGCGAAGGGGGCGAGCAGCTCCGCCAGGACGGATACGGCCCGTGGCGTCGCTGTCGACGCGCGTGGCGCCAGATCCCGAACCCCAGGATCGGCAAGATGATATAAAAGGGAGCATAGACCATCAACCCGTAAGCGAGCTTTGGGAAGCTGGTGGTCAGTTCGCGCGAGAAATGCCCGATCACCGAGACGAGCTGGAAGGCGGCTAGCCATAATGGATATATCCTGTTCGCCCAGAGCGCGACGGCAATGAAGCCCGCCGCCATCATGAGGTCGAATGTCAGGTGACCGATGTCGACCGATCCGTAGATCGCGCCATGGCCCGCCAAAAGGTGATAGACGGGGTCGGCGAGGGTCACGAAGCCAAGAATTGCCACGCAGATCCGTTCGGGTGCCGCTCCCCAGCGCAGTGCTGCTGCACCGAAGAGAAGCATCATCACCAGATTTGCTATTTGAAGCCGGTCCATCGGCACAGCGTGGCGCGGCGCAGCGGGCGGGTCAACGCCTGGGCGACTGTAAGGCGCGCCGAAGTCTCGTCGGCGGCGTGAATCTGGTGACCAAGGCGCACCATATGATGGGTGTTGCGTTCATTGTATTCCCCCTCGCATCGGCGCCCGCGGCCGATGCATTCCAGTCGACAGGGGATCGGTCAGCCGTTCACGATATCCGCAAGCGCTCTGGCGACGCCGAGGCCGACCGCCAGACTGGCAAGGATCGCGAGCAGAATGATCGCAATCGCCGCACCGCGAGATAGCATGGCGTTGCTGCCATCGAGCATCCCCGGGACAACGCGCGGCGGCGGCATCTCCTCGGCCCAGGGAGCATCCACCCGAACGGCGATGCTGTCCCGGAACCTGGCAGTCGTCTCGTCCGCATCGCTCCCGTCCCCGGCTTTCCCGAATGCAGCGCGTGCGCCTAGCTGTATAAATTCGTCATCATTTTCTACACATGGCACGGATGACCCTGCATCCGGCGCGATGCGATCGCGCCAGTTGCGATAGCGCCGCACAAGCTCGTGTCGCGTGATGCCGCCGAGGCGCAGACGCAGCACTTCGATGCGCCGGTTGATCGCGGGCTCGCTGACCGCGAGTGCACCCGCGATCTCCTTGCTGGTACGATTATTGGCGAGCAGTTCGAGCACGGCCCGCTGCTTTTCGGTCGCAAATGTAAAATCGTCTTCGCCGTCGCCCACGCTTTTCCCTCATCGGTGTTGAACCTAGCATAACCATCTGCGCAGATCGCAATCAATGGTCGGAGGCCCTTTTGGTGTCGTTAGTCGGCCGGGAGCAGGGATGACGATATGAACCGCTTCACCTGCGGGGATATGAAACGCGCCGTCTTCGGTGTGCGCTTTTAGCCGACCGCTTGACGGATAGCCGCCGACGATCCACATTCCCCTTATCGTTCAACAACGGAAAGGAGGTGGTCTGATGTCTCATTGTCATATGCCGCATGCGGCAACGCTGGTGAGCTTGGCCTCCGCCATGGAGCGGCCGCTTATCTGAGCAAAGCCCCTGTTGGCTGACAATGGAAAGGCCGTCCCGCAAGGGGCGGCCTTTCACGTACCGCGATCAGCGAGGACGACCGAGATGGGAGATAGCGCGCGCGGCGCGCGCCGCCAGATCGGGCCCGCGGCCGATGTCGATGATCGCGAGACCGTCAACCGCCGCGACGATCATAGCGGCGACGGCCTGCCGATCGGCGGCCTCGTCAATCGCAAGATGCGCCTCGACCCATGCCAGGAAGCCGGCCAGCATCGCTTCGGCGATGGCGGGGAAAGGGGCTTCGCCGCGGCCCGCCGCTGCAATCATCTGAACCCATAGTCGCATATAGGGCCGGATTTCGGCGCGCGTGACGAGTGCCCCGGCGCGTTCGAGGAGAGCAAGCGGTGCGAGTCTCTCGCCTTCGCCGACCGCTTCGCCAATATGCCCGGCAAGGTCCGCGGCGATCCGCTGCGCGGCGCAGCCCAGCACCTCGGCCTTGTCGGCGAAATAATAAAGCAGCATCCGGTCGCTGACCGCCGCCGCGCGCGCGAGCTCGCGCAAACTCGTCTGCGCGAGCCCATGATCGAGCAAATGCGCCGCCAGAGCGGCCTCGACCCGTGCGCGCTGTTCTTCGCGGCCCCGGCCAGAGCGCGCGGTGGCTGGCTGCTGGCGGCGACAGCGTCATCGCTCTTCGCGATCTGGAGCGGATATGCGGTGTTTGCCGGCGGCTGGGCCGGCTTCTGGCCGCTTCATCAAGCCGGCGTCTGGGGCAATCAGATCTGGTTCGATCTGCTGCTCGCGGTCGGCGTCGCCTGGTCGCTGCTCCTGCCGCGCGCGCGATCGGTCGGGATGCGGGTGGTTCCTTGGACCCTCTTCGTCCTTGCGACCGGCAGCATCGGCCTTTGTGCGATGTTCGCGCGCTGCCTTTATCTGGAAGCATCGCCGCAGGGCGAATTGGGAGGGGATTTGGCATGACCTTGTTTCGGCTGCTTCTGGCGATTTGTTTGGTCGTCATCATCGCCTATACCGGCGTCACCATCGCGCATCACGGCTGGAATCTGCTGCCGGTCTTTTTCGGCGACATGGCGGCGATGAGTTGGCCCGGCCAGTTCAATCTCGACTTCTTCTGCTTCCTGCTGCTCTCCGGCCTCTGGACCGCGTGGCGGGGGCATTTCAGCGCGGTATCGCTTCTGCTGGGCCTCGTCGCGGTTTTTGGCGGGATGCTGTTCCTGTCACTCTATCTCTTGTGGCTGAGCTACCGATGCCGCGGCGATGCGCGGGCGATGCTGCTCGGTCCGATGCGCGCACAAGGCTGAACCATGACGCCGATGCTTTACGTCTCGCTCCTGCTCAACGTCGCTGTCCTCATACCGGTTTGCCTGGGTCTTGCGCGCGGCGCCCGCTGGGCCGATGAGGCATGGGGGCCGCCGAGTCCGGCGCGGGGCATATTGCTAAGCATCTATGCCGCGATCCTGATCCTGTCGGTGCTGCTGCTGTTGCTCGGCCAGCCGTTGCTCGCCGCGCCACTGCTCGCGGTGCAGATACTTTACAAGCTGATGGCGCCCTTCATCGTGCGAGACTGGCGCAATCCTGTCATCCTGAGCAATCTTGCTATCGCGGCGGTTCATTGCGTAACGCTTGCCGGGCTTTGGTCTGGCTTGAGCCTCTGAACATCGCTTCACTGTAAAGAGCGCCCCCGCCGCGCGGCGCGCAGCGGGGGGGGCGCCTCGCTTCACGGCATCAGGACCGCGTCGATGACGTGGATGACGCCATTCGACTGCAGAACGTCGGCGGGACCGATCTTTGCCTTGCCGCCCTTGGCGTCGCTGACATACCAGCTTCCGTCCTTCTGCCAGACGGTAAGGGCTTCGCCCTCGACGGTCGTCAGAACGGCCTTGCCGCCGTTGGCCGCCGCCTTTGCCGCAATGTCGGCCGCGGTCAGGCGTCCGGGTACGACGTGATACGTCAGGATCCCGGTAAGCTTTGCCTTGTTTTCAGGGAGAAGCAGCGTGTCGACCGTACCGGCGGGCAGCTTTGCAAACGCCGCATCGGTTGGCGCGAAGACCGTGAAAGGCCCTGGCGAGGCGAGCGTGTCGACGAGACCGGCGGCCTTCACCGCCGCCACCAGCGTCTTGTGATCGGCTGATGCCGCAGCATTTTCGACAATATTCTTCGTCTCGTACATCGCGGCGCCGCCGACCATGGGATTTTTGGCGTGGGCGCCGGTGGTCGCGAGCGCAGCAGCGGCAAGGGCAAGAGTGATGTGCGAAATCTTCATCGAACATTCCTTTCCTGAATTTTTCGCCCCGGATGGGGGAGGGGCAATGAAGCTACGGAATGGCTCGGCGGGCGGATGCATCCGCTAGACAAAAATTATCGCGCCGCGCGCGAGTGGCGGTCCGCTGGGCCGAAGGTGCGGCGTCGTCGAAGGTGCCTCGATCGTGATCGCGAACTCGCTGCCGCTCTGAACGAGCGGCCTGAGCGCGCGCGGCATGATCATTTCCGAACGTCCTTGCGGTGCAAGCTGGCCGAGCGACACCGGCGCCATGCCGGGGCGCAGGATCCAAAGTTCCGGGCGCCCCGGCCCCGGCAGTGCTCCCGCTATCTCGACGCGCATCCGGCCCGACTTGGCCGCATAGCGCGCTCCGACCACCAGATCGGGACCGACCAACGTCGCGACCGCAAGCTTCGGTGCACGGCGCGCCTCGGGGGAAGGCCAGACCAGAACGGTCAGCATCAGCAGGGCGGCGGCCCCTGCCATCGCCATCGAAGCGCGCGGCCAGCGGCTCTGCGACGCCTTCCGCGCATCAATCGCGACGGCGATGCGGGTCCAGACCTCGCGCGGTGGAAAATGGGCTTCGACCTGCCAGGCAAGAGCGCCGAAATGCTCTTCCCAGGCCGCGACCTCGGCGGCAAAGCGCGCGTTGCTTGCAAGGCGGGCGGCGGCGATTGCCTGCTCATCCCGCGATAACAGGCCGAGCACCAGCTCCGCGGCGAGCACGTCGGTGGTGGCGGAACGACCGTCAGACATCGCCGAGGCAGGCGCGCAAGCGGACGAGCGAGCGCCGGATAATGCTTTTGATCGTGCCGAGCGGCAACGCTTCGCGCGCCGCAAGTTCGCGGTAGGAGAGCCCCTCGAAAAAGGCGGTCCGCAGAAAGCCGGCCGCGCGCGCATCAAGCGCCGCGAGGCAGCGGTCGATGGTCGCGCGGCTGTCGCGCTGGTCAAGCAGCGCATCCGGACTTGCGCCTTCGTCGGGGCGCAGGCTCAGCGCGTCGTCGATCGGTTGTTGGCGCAGCAGGCCGCGTGCTTCAGCCGAGCGACGCCAGTCGATCGCGGCATTTCGCGCTATCGCGGCGAGCCAACTGATCGGGCTGGCGCGCCGCCGGTCGAAACGCGCCGCATTTTCCCAGATCTTCAGATAGGCGCTCTGCAGCACATCTTCCGCCTGCGCCCTTTCGCCACAGATTCTGAGGCAGATGCCGAACAGCTTCGCCGAGGTCAGCCGGTAGAGCGTGCGCATCGCTTCCTCGTCGCCGCGGCCGACCGCCTCGATCGCACGCACCAGCCGCGCGCGCGCAATATCGACGAGCGTCTCGCGGTCGGCCTGCATCATGGGGATCGCGGTTGCCACGGCGTCAATCCGCGACCGCGAGTGCGGCGGCATCGAGCATCAGCCCGGCGGTGGCCTTGGCGCTCGCGACGACGCCGGGAATCCCCGCGCCCGGGTGGGTGCCCGCGCCGACAAAATAGAGATTGTCGATCGCATCGTCCCGATTGTGCGTCCGGAACCACGCGCTTTGCGTGAGCGAGGGCAGCAAGCTGAAGGCGCTGCCGTGATGCGCGGCCAGATCGGCCGAAAAATCGCGCGGCGTATAGTGGAAGCGGGTGACGATCCGTTGAGAGAGATCGGGCAGCAGCCGTTCTTCGAGCTTGGCGATGATCTTGCGCGCGAGCGTCTCGCCTTCGCTGTTCCAGTCGATCGCGGCATGGCCGAGATGGGGGGCCGGGACGAGCGCATAAAATGTGCTGCGCCCCGGCGGCGCGAGCGAGGGGTCCGTCGCGCTTGGGTAATGGAGGTAGATTGCGAAATCGTCGCTAAGCACCCCGCGGCGATAGATATCGTCCAGCAGTTCGCGGTAGCGCTCGGCGAACAGGATCATGTGATGGGGAACGCCGGGATAATGGCCCTCGACCCCGAAATGCAGAACGAACAGGCTCGGCGACCATTTCTTGCGGCCGAGCCGTCGCGCCATCTTTCGCCCCCGCCCGCCAGCGAGCAGGTCGCGATAGCTGTGCATGACGTCGGCGTTCGAGGCGATGGCGTCGGCGCGCAGCGAATGGCCGCTCGCGAGCGTCACCCCCGTGGCCCGGCGGCCTTCGCTGTGAATGCGCACCACCTTGTCGCCGAGACGAAGGCGGCCGCCCAGTCGCTCGAACTGGCGGACCAGTCCCGCGACGAGCGCGTTGGTCCCCCCTTGCGCGAACCAGACGCCGCCGTCTTTTTCGAGCTTGTGGATGAGCGCGTAGATGGCGCTTGTCGCCATCGGATTGCCGCCGACGAGCAGCGTATGAAACGAAAAGGCCTCGCGCAGCCGCGCATCCCTTATATGCGAGGCGACGGTTGCATAGACCGATCGCCAGGCGCGCTGTCTGGCGAGCGCGGGCGCCGCCTTGAGCATCGAGGCGAAATCGAGAAACGGCACCGCGCCCAGTTTCACATAGCCTTCGGCATGAACCGCTTCGGAATAGCGCAAAAAGCGCTCGTAGCCTGCGACGTCGGCCGGGTTGAAGGCGGCAATCTCACGGCGCAGCGCGGGTTCGTCATTGCCATAATCGAAATGGCTGCCGTCGGGCCATTGCAGGCGGTAGAAGGGCGAAACGGGCAAGAGCGTGACATCGGCCGCCATATCGGCGCCGGTGAGCCGCCAAAGCTCCGCAAGGCAGGCGGGGTCGGTAATGACCGTCGGTCCCGCGTCGAAGGTGAAGCCGTCGCGCTCCCAAACATAGGCGCGGCCGCCCGGCCGGTCGCGCGCTTCGACAAGGTCGACGGCAACGCCGGCCGACTGGAGGCGAATGGCCAGCGCCAACCCGCCTATTCCGGCTCCGATCACGATTGCCCTGCGCACAGATAATCTCCTTGGATGGTCGAAGCTTAGGCCGCGATGGTGCGCCGGGCGACCTGTCCTTTGGGCGGTATGTGCCTCAAAGGGCAGCTTGCCGCCGCGCGCGGCCCATGCTGGACGGCGCGCATGAAGCTGACCGCAATCACCGTTTCGCCTGCTACGCGCCGTCTCGGCTTCGCCGGGCTGCTTCCTGCCGCGGCATGCCTCGCGCTCATGCTCGCCGGCGGTGAGGCATGGCGCTGGACCGCTCTCACCATCGGCTATCTCTATGCCGTGCTTATCTTCTCCTTCCTGGGCGGCGTCTGGTGGGGACTCGCCGTTCTGTTCGCGGACGCGCCGCGCTGGACTCCGCTCGCGGCGGTGATGCCGAGTCTCATCGGGCTCGCGAGCTTTGCCCCGTGGCTTTTCGGCTACCCTTGGCCGCAGCCTTCGCTGATTCTGGTCGGACTTCTGCTGCTGGTTTCGCCGCTGATCGATCGCGCCATCGTCGGCGCCGCGCCCGGCGGTGACGCGTGGATCATTTTGCGCGTCCAATTGTCGACCGGGCTTGGCGTACTCAGCCTGTTGAGCGCGCTTCTCTGACGACCTCGGATGTCAACTCGCTGCGCTCGGCGAAGGACGCAGCGATATGGCATCCCAGCCGATCGCCGCGCTCCCAGGCGGCTTCGACAAAGCCGTGCGCGAGCCAGTCGCCACAGGCACCGAGGCCGATTGCGGGATTCCACAGATCGACAGGATCACGGCCCGACGGCTGGCCGAACAGCCAGCGATGCGCATTGCTATGGATGGGCTGGGGGAGGATGGTTTTTGCTGCGCGCGCAAGCTCTACAAGCAGCGCTTGGCAGATTTGATCGGCCGGCCGCGTCAGATTGGTCTCGCTCCATTCCCAGCTCGCCTGAACGACCCAGCATTCGGCCGAGCGGCGCCCAGGGCGCGTGCCATTGCGCATCGCGAGCGTAATGGGACCGTCGCCGCGTATCAGATCGGTCGCCGCGCCGATCGGCCGCGCAAAAGCGAAAATTGCTGACCATATGGGGTGCGAGCGGATCGCCATTGCCGCGCGGGCCATGGTAAAATCGTGCAGCGACAGAAGCGGAGCGGCCTGTTCTGCGGGAATGGCCACGACCGCTGCGTCAAACGCCGCGAAACGCCTGGCTTCGCTGTGGACCGTCCAACCCGCGGGGCTTCGGGTCAACGCCGTGACGGGCGTCGACCAATGAATGCTATGCTCGGCGCCATAGGCTTTGAGCGGCGCGTTCATTGTCGGAACCCCGATCCAGGCATCGCGGCCGGCCGCCGGCCAGCGGGCGGCAAGCCCATCGGCTTCCCACTGACTGACAAGCGCCGAAAAGCCAGCCGACCGCACGGTAAAATGGGTGGCGCCATGATCGACCGCGATGGTGCCTTGAGCCGTGTCGATACGGCGCGTCGACATGCGCCCTCCGGCGCCGCGCGCCTTGTCGAACAGCACCGGTTCGTGGCCCGCCGCACGCAGCGCCGCGGCGCACGCCAGCCCAGCTATTCCTGCCCCGACGATCGCGACGCGCATCAATAGCCCATCAGGCTGAGCACTTCCTTGCGGCTGCGCTGATCTTCGAGGAAGCAGCCGAGGACGCGGCTGGTGACCATGCCGACGCCGGGGGTGCGCACGCCGCGGCCGGTCATGCAGCCGTGCTGCGCGTCGATCACCACCGCGACGCCATGCGGGTGCAGATTGTCCCAGATGCATTTGGCGACCTCGGCGGTCAGCCGTTCCTGCACCTGCAGGCGGCGGGCATAGCCGTTGAGCACGCGCGCCAGCTTGGAAATGCCGACCACGCGCTCGCGCGGCAGATAGGCGATCGACGCCTTGCCGGTGATCGGCGCCATATGATGCTCGCAGTGCGACTGAAAGGGGATGTCGCGCAGCAGCACGATCTCGTCATAGCCGCCGACCTCTTCAAAGGTGCGCGACAGATGGACCGCCGGGTCCTCGCCATAGCCGCTGCAATATTCCTTCCACGCGCGCGCAACCCGCTTGGGCGTGTCGAGCAGTCCTTCGCGCGCCGGATCGTCGCCGACCCAGCGGATCAGCGTTTCGATCGCGCGCGTGACATCGGCGGGAACCGGAAGTTTGCCGTCTTCCGAAACCGGAGGCCCGTCCGGCGTGTCGAGAAAGGGGGTGCGGGCAACGAAGTTCATGGTGCGGTACCTCGGGTGGCGGCCCGGAGGGGAGGTGAGGGAAGAGGGCCGCCGACTATGACTTGCATTGCGGCGCTGCTTTGTCGCAACATGTCCATTGGGACAGGTCGCTCCCCGATGATGAAAGTCCGAATTGCATGTCCCTCAAGGCGATGATCGCAACCAGCCCGATCGCTGCGGTCATCAGCGATCCCCGGCGCCCCGACAATCCGATCGTGGAATGCAACGATGCCTTTGTCGCGCTGACCGGCTATTCAGCCGACGAGATCATTGGCCAGAACTGCCGGTTTCTGACCGGCCCGGGCACCGAAACCGAGCTCAGCGAACAGCTGCGCAGCGCCATCCGCGAACGGCGTCCGGTGCTCGTCGAAATCCTCAATTACAAGAAGGACGGCACGTCTTTCCGCAACGCCGTTCTCGTCGCGCCGATCTTCGGAAGCGATGGCAGCCTCGAATATTTTCTGGGGTCGCAGATGGAAGTTGGCGATGCTGTGCTTCTGCGCGGCGAGCGCCAGGCGGAGGCGCGCGCGCGCATCGACGCGCTTTCACCGCGGCAGCGCGAGGTGCTGCTGCTGATGGCCGAAGGCAATCTCAACAAGCAGATCGGCTACAGCCTCGGCCTTTCGGAGCGGACAGTGAAGATGCACCGCGCCGCGCTGCTGAAGGCGCTCGGCGTAGCGACCACGGCCGACGCGATTCGCGTTGCGGTCGAAGCCGGTTTTTGATGACCACAAGGGCAGACTGCACCAAAGGCGGTATCGCCTGAGCGCCGCCATCGTGCAAACCGCCGCGCGATGAACGAAAGACGCGGGAGAGGGGCGCCGCGCCGGGCCTGCGTGCTCGGCGCGAGCGGTGGTATCGGTTCGGCGCTTGTCGCGGCGCTTGAGCGTCGGGGCGTCGAGAAAATTTATGCCGGCTCGCGGCGCGCGACCTTGGCGAGAAGCCCGGCGGTGACGTCCTTCACCTTCGACTTCGCCGATGAAGCGAGCCTTGAAGAGGCTGCAACGACAATCGCCGCCGAAGGGCCGCTCGACCTCATCCTGGTCGCGACCGGCCTGCTGCACCGCGCCAATGCCGTAAGGCCCGAAAAATCGATTCGGCAGCTCGACCCTGCATCGCTTGCTGAACTTTTCCACGTGAACAGTATCGGCCCTGCGATTGCGGCGAAGCATTTCCTGCCGCATCTCGCGCGCGATGGCCGCGCGGTCATGGCCTTTCTTTCGGCACGCGTCGGTTCGATCGGCGACAACCGGCTCGGCGGCTGGTACGGCTACCGCGCGTCGAAAGCGGCGCTCAATGCCTTTGTGCGCGGCTTTGCGATCGAGGCGAGCCGTATGAACCGCGAGAGCATCGTCGTGAGCCCGCACCCCGGCACCGTCGACACGCGGCTTTCGATGCCGTTTCAGCGCGGTTTGGCGGCGGGGCAATTGCAACGCGCCGAACAAAGCGCCGATCATCTGCTGCAGGTGATCGCGCAACTAACAGCTGAGGATAGCGGCGGCTTCTTTGCGTGGGATGGACAGAGGATCGCCTACTGACCCTGATCGTCGTCCATTGCCGCCAGAAACCGGCTTGCCTGATTCCGGATCTGCACCTGTTCGAATTCGCCAAAGCGGTCCCAGCCGCGCACAACGGGTTGCATGCGGGCATTGGCATTCAGCCGCTCCGCGTGCCGCGCAATGAAATCCCAATAGAGAAAATTGAAGGGGCAAGCTCCCGCACCGGTCCGCTTTTTCACATCGTAGCGGCAGCCGCGGCAATAGTCCGACATCCGGTTGATATAGGCGCCGCTCGCCGCATAAGGCTTGGAAGCCAGCAGTCCGCCGTCGGCGAACTGGCTCATGCCCAGCGTATTGGGCAGCTCGACCCATTCATAGGCATCGGCATAGACGGCGAGATACCAGCGGTGGAGTTCGGCGGGATCGATCCCCGCCAGCAGCGCGAAATTGCCGGTGACCATGAGCCGCTGGATGTGGTGCGCATAAGCCTCATCGCGCGTCTGGCGCACGCAGGCGGCAACGCAGGCCATATCGGTATCGGCGGTCCAGTAGAATGCGGGGAGCGGCCGCGTAGCGCCGAGCCGGTTCTCATCGGCATAGCCGGGCATGAAATGCCAATATATGCCGCGTACATATTCGCGCCATCCAAGGATCTGGCGGATGAAGCCCTCGGCGGCGTTGATGGGTACGCGCCCGGCGCGGCAAGCCTCGTCGACGCGCGCGCAAACCCGGCGCGGATCGAGCAGCCCGCAATTGAGATATTGCGCGATCACCGCGTGGTAGAGAAAAGGCTCACCCGAGAGCATGGCGTCCTGATTGTCGCCGAAGCGCGCGAGCCGATGCGCGACGAAATCGTCGAATGCCGCTTCCGCATCGGCCCGGGTGACGGCAAATCCGAATGGCGATAGCGTGCCGAAATTATCGGGGAATCGGGCTTCGACCATCGCCATGACATCGCGTGTGATGACGTCGGGTGCGAATGCGTGCGGGCGGGTCATCAGAAGATCGCGCTCGGCGGGTTTGCGGTTGTCGGCATCGAAATTCCAGCGGCCGCCGAGCGGGGCTTCGCCATCCATCAGGAGTCCCGTCTCGCGGCGCATCATGCGATAGAAATATTCCATCCGCAATGTCTTTCGGCCTTCGGCCCACGCCGCGAATTGATCGGGCGTAGAGAAAAACCGATCGTCGGCGATGATGGTGCAATTGTTCCACGAACGCATCGTCTCGACGAGGCGCCATTCGCCCGCTTCGGTCACCCGCAAGGGGAGGTCGCCATGGCGCTTGCGTGCACGCGCAACCTCGCCGCCGAGCGATCCGCTATTGTCCGGATCGTCGAGGCGGACATAGTCGACGCGCCATCCCTGCACGCGCATCTCCTCGGCAAAATGGCGCATCGCGGAAAAGAGAAAGGCAAGCTTCTTGCGGTGGTGCGGAACGTAACCCGCTTCTTCGGCGACTTCGGCCATCAGCAGAATCGTTTCGCCAGGCGACGCATCGCGTAGCGACGAGATGGCGGGAGTTAACTGGTCCCCCAATATCAGGACAATCTGGCTGGCTCTGGTCATGGCACCGCGCGGCGGCCTTCGCTCGGCCCTCCGGGACGGGACAGGGCTGATGGATGTGGGTGATGGTCCATGAAACAGGCGATGCAGCGCGCTTCGGGCTGCGCCAATATGGACTTTCGGTCAGCGATTTTGGCCGAGGAGCGCGTTTGGCTAGAGGCATCGGGCTAGCGATCACTTGCTGGTTCTAAGACTGGGCAGTCATTCCTGATGCCGTGCGACGGCGGGGGGCAGCCCTTGCCGGCCGGGCGGAATGCACATTTTGCATTCGCAGAAGGAAGAATCATTCCAGACATGATTTGCTTGACCTGCCCGACCAAATTTACTTTTCCTGTCGGGAACTCCGACCCGATAGCCCGCTTCAAAACGACACTGGATTGAATGCTTTCTACCGGGCCGCGCCATCTGGCGCGGTCCGGACCATCTGGTGAACCCCGCGTTGTCATCGAACGCAAAATCCATGCCGCTGTGACGTCCGGAACGACGAAATCGCCGGCTGCGCGCTTGCCATATGGCAGCTACGATTCCCCATCTGAGAGTGAACGCGCCGCAATCCGTTACAGGATGTGATGGCTGCTTCGTCCCGGCCACCTCGCCGGAATCTTGGCTATTTTTCCGAACGGACTTCGTTGATAGTCTTACCTGTCCAGCGACGGACGGCGCGGCGCAGGTTGGCGCTGTCGCTGAAACCGACCTTCCAGGCGACATCATCGACGCTCATGCGGGTTGTCTGCAGATATTCGATGGCGAGTTTCCGGCGGACATCGTCGACGATCTCGCCATAGCTCGTGTCTTCGGCGGCCAGGCGCCGGCGCAGCGTGCGTTCCTGCAGCCCGATTTGTTCGGCGATCGCAGTCATCGAGGGGAAGTGGTTCGGGGCGAGGAGCAGGAGTTGATAGACTTCCCCCGACAGTCCCGATGATATTCGCGATTGGCCGATCAGCCGGTCGCATGTTTCTTCGAGCATCGTTCGCGTCAACCGATTGCCCAGTTCCGGTGTCTGTTCGAGGATGCCGATCGGATAATGCAGCTCATTGGCATCCGCGGCGTAGAAGCAGGGGCAGGACAGTTCGCGTTCGTCCTCCGCCGAGCGCGCCTCTTCGGGCAGCGTGAACCGCGCGCGGACCGGGACATTGTCCGATCCCGCCGCATCGCGAATATGGGTGTAGGTCATCTTCATCTGTTGGCGGATGAGGAAAGTGCGCACGTCATTGCTCATCACGTCGCGATAGATTTCGTGAAATTGCCAAACTGCGACCTCTCCTTCCGTCCGCCAGCCAAGCCGTACCGTGGGGGTGGCGAGCGGCTGGTAGCGTACGGCGAAGTCGAAGAAGTCGCGCATCGTCGGCGAGCACATCAGCGCATAACCGTACATGCCATAAGCCGACAGATGCAGCCGCGACCCGATCGCAAAGGCGTCCGCGAACCGCGCACCGGCCACGACGATATTTTCGCAGGCAGTCAGATATTGGCCGATCGAGGTCAGCGTATGCGGATCGCGCACCTCGGCCAGCGTCAATCCCGTCCGCTCGAGCACGGTCGCCGCATCGATTCCACGCCCTGCCACCGTATCGATGACGGTCGCGATCTTGAACGGGGCGAAGATGCGTTGATTAAGCGAGGGGAAGCCGGCGCGCGGATTGCGGCTGGTCAGCGTACTCTGATCCTCGTCGACGGTCATAGCAGCCCTTTCGTGCGACCTTGTCCTCTAGAGACATAGCGATGTCCGGCAATGCTCTTACCAACGGCTCTGGCAAACCATAAGCAGCATAGCAAGCCGGCAACGTCCGGCCGCGGCAATGTCCGTGACCAAGACAAGAGCAGCAGGGAAGAGGATCATCATGTCGACCAGATTCATTCTTACGGGGAGCCGCGCGCGCATGTTGTGCGGCTCGGCCATCTTCGCGGTCATGCTGGGTGCGGCCACCGCCGCTCAGGCGCAAGGCGCCGGCGCGAACGATGCGGTCGAGGATAGCGCGGCGGGGAGTGACTCCGAGATTATCGTCACGGGCTCCAGCATCCGCGGCATCCCGCCCACCGGCTCCGGCCTTATCAGCGTGTCGCGCGATGATGCCAAGTTGATCGGGGCCGCGAGCACCCCCGAACTGCTCGCGACCGTGCCACAGCTCAACAGCTTCAACACCGCTCCGCGCACAAGCAACGGCGGGCTCGGTTCCTTTGCGCCCGGCCTGCGCGGCCTGCCGCCGGCGGCGACCTTGCCGCTGATGAACGGCCATCGCCTGATCTCGGGCAGCACCCAGCAGACAAATCCGGACTATCCGTTCCTGCCCGAACTCGCGATCGAGCGCGTCGAGATCGTCGCCGACGGCGCATCGGCAATCTACGGGTCGGATGCGGTGGCAGGAGTCGTCAATTTCATCACCCGCAAACGCGTGTCGGGCTTCGAGGCCAATGTTCGCTATGGATTTGCGGACGATTACCATGCCTTCAACGCCGGCGCCATTTTCGGGCATGCGTGGGACAGCGGCTCCTTCGTCGCTGCGTATCAATATTCTGAAAACAGCAACATCACCGGCGCCGACCGCCGGTATCGCTCGCTCGATTTTCGTGCTGCGGGCGGCATCGATACGCGCTCGACCGTCTGCCCGGACGCGAACGTCAATCTGTTCACCGGCACCATCTATGCTGCGCCGAGCCTGACGCCGGGGATCAACACTTGCGATCCGCGCGGACCCGTCGACCTGGTACCGCAGAACCGCACGCACAGCCTTTTCGTGTCGGCGCGGCAGGAGCTCTCCTCCGCGGTCACCGTGTGGGCCGATCTTCTCTATTCGGACCGCAAGGATATTGTCCAGGCGGCATTGCCTGGTCAGACGTTCGTTCTGCTGACGGCGGCCAACCCGTTTTTCCGCCCCCCGCCGGGAACGGGAACGACCTATGAATATGTCGATTTCAGGCCCGACAAGCTAGTTGGCGACGATCATTTCGACCAAAGCTACCGAGTCCGGACGGGGAATGCGACGGCCGGCCTCGACGTCAAGCTGCCCGGCGATTTCAAGGCCAGCGTCTATGGCACCTTCAATTGGTCGCGGAACGACACGTTCCAGCCGGGCATCAACACGACGGCGCTGGCGGCGGCGGCCGCCGGAACGACGGCCGCGACTGCGCTCGACCCGTTCGGTACCGGAACGAGCCCCGCTGTCGTTGCGGCCATCCTCGACAATCCGACCGACTTCACCAATCATCAGCGCACCCGGATCGGCGCGGTGAAAGTCGACGGCCCGCTGGCGGATTTGCCTGGCGGTGCGATCAAGGTCGCGCTCGGCGCCGAATATCGGCGCGAGACCTATGATCAGCGCGGATCGAGCGGCGGTGTGGGCTTCCCCGAAGACCTGAAGCGCAGCGTCCAGTCGCTCTACGGCGAGCTGTTTGTGCCGATCGTTGGCGAGGGCAACGCATCGCCGATGCTGCGCAGCCTCACGCTGTCGCTTTCGGGGCGCTACGATCACTACAGCGATTTCGGTTCGACGACCAATCCCAAGGTCGGCCTGACCTGGGAACCGGTCGAAGGGCTGAATTTCCGGGGCAGCTATGGCCGCTCGTTCCGCGCACCGGGGCTGCGCGATCTAGGGTCCACCGTGGGGTCCTATTATGCCGCGGCGGCGCTGGTCGATGCGTTCGGTGCGCGCGACCCGTCGCGCGGGGCGACGCAAGTAAATACAATTCTCCTCTACGGCGGCAATCAGGCGCTCAAGCCCGAAAAGGCGCGGACCTTCTCCTTCGGCGTCGATCTGCGGCCGCGGTTCGCGCCCGATTTCAGCGCAAGCGCGACCTTTTATGATATTAAATATGATGATGTCATCGGAACCCCTTCGGGGCTGGGCGCCATCCTGTTCAGCGACCCGACCTTCGCATCGCGCGTCATCCGCAATCCGACTGCGGGACAACTGACCGACGCGATTAGCGATACGGTGCCCTTTTTCTATACCTTCGCGGCCGTCCCGGCGATCGGCAACATCCTAGACCTGCGGCAGGGCAATTTCGGTATCCGCAAGACAAACGGGATCGACTTCGACGTGCGCTATCGGCACACGGCGGGCTTTGGTACCCTCTTCGGCGGCATCGCGGGCAATTATATCCTGAAATATCGCAACCAGCTCTCGCCGACGTCGGCGGTCAGCAACTCGCTCGAGGCCGGGATACCGCGGACCACGCTGCGCACGACATTGGGTATCGCCGCGGGGCCGGTGACGCTCGCCAATTTCGTCAACCATCGCAGCGGCGTGACGGCCGCCTATGCGACGCCAACCGGGTCGGGCCTCTACAAGGCCAAAGGCTATACGACGGTCGATCTGCGACTCTCGCTGAAGCTTCCCGACCTGCCATTCGCCAAGGGAACCGAGGTCGCGCTACAGATCAACGATCTGTTCGACAAGACGCCGCCCTTCTTCCCAGGCACCGACGGCATCGGCGGCGCCTATAATGCGATCGGGCGTTATGCCGCGATGAGCCTGCGCACATCCTTCTGATGCGGATGGCTGCGCGTCCGTGAGGTCGCGCTGCCGTTCCTTTTGGTCGACGTTCGTGAGCGCGCGCGAAGCTCGGCTTCCTTCCGACATGAATAAGGTTCGCCATTCGATGCCAATTGCCAGCAACAGCGCGGCCATCGCGGCTCCCGTCCCGCAGATCCGCCTGTATCTCGAACGGCTCAAGGCTACGCGCGACCTTGAGTTCGCGCATTATGAAGATTTGCACCGCTGGTCGGTGACCGATCTCGAAGGCTTCTGGCGCAGTATCTGGGACTATGACCGGATCGAATCGCGGACGCCTTTCTCTGCGATGCTCGGCGCAGAGAGGATGCCGGGTGCGCGCTGGTGCGAGGGCGCTGAGGTCAGCTATGCGCGCCATGTTTTCCGCCACGCCGCGGCTGCGGATTCTGCCGAGCAGCCCGCCATCGTGGCGGTGAACGAGCGGGGAGAGCAACGAACTCTCGGCTGGGCCGAGCTCAGGCGGCAGAGCGCCTCGCTGGCCCTGGAACTGCGCCGGCGCGGGGTGGGGCGGGGCGATCGCGTAGCGGCCTACCTCCCCAATATAGCCGAGGCGGTGGTGGGCCTTCTCGCGTGCGCTAGCCTGGGGGCGATATGGAGCCTTTGCTCGCCCGACATGGGGACCAATGCGGTGCTTGATCGACTGCGGCAAACCGAGCCCAAGGCGCTCATCGCTGTCGATGGCGTCTTCTACGCTGGCAAAGCCATGGATCGTAGCGCCTGCGTCGCCGAAATTTGCGCCGCGCTTCCCTGTATCGAGGCATTGTTCGTCATCGAAAGCGGGTTCGGCGCTGGGGCGGTGCCGGGGGCGGTGGCGTTCGAAGCGGCCATCGCGCGCGACGATGCCGAGGTCGCCGGCTTTGAGCCCGAATGGCTACCGTTCGACCACCCGCTGTGGATCCTCTATTCGAGCGGAACAACGGGACTTCCGAAGGCGATCGTGCACGGGCACGGCGGGGTGCTGCTGGCAACCGCCGCGGGGCGACTCCATTTCGATCTCGGACCGAGCTATGAGTCCAATAATTTCGGCGACCGCTTCCACTGGTTCAGCGCCACGGGCTGGGTGATGTGGAACATCCAAGTGGGCGGACTGCTCAGCGGGACGACGATTTGCCTGTTCGACGGATCGCCGAGCGGTACGAAGGCCGATCCCGACTGGACCCGGCTCTGGCGCTTTGCGGCAGAGAGCGGCGTGACTTGGTTCGGCGCCGGCGCTGCCTTCTTCGCGAGTTGCCGCAAGGCCGGGCTCGACGTCGCCGGACTCGACGGGTTGCACCGGGTGCGCGCGCTCGGTAGCACCGGCTCGCCGCTACCGCCCGACGTCCAGCGCTGGGGTTCGGCGCAGTTCGCCGCCATCGGACGGCCCGATATCTGGTGGTGCAATGTCAGCGGCGGCACCGAGATCGCCGCCGCCTTCATGGCCGGAAATCCCGAATTGCCCGATACGCCGGGGCGGCTGCAGTGTCGCCACCTAGGCGCGGCGATCGAAGCGTGGGATGACCAGGGTTGGCCCGTGATCGGCGAGGTCGGCGAACTTGTCTGCACCCGTCCTTTCCCCAGCATGCCGCTCTATTTCTGGGGCGACGAAGGCGGCAGCCGCTATCGCGACTCCTATTTCGCCGAATGGCCCGGCATATGGCGTCACGGCGACTGGCTCACGATCGGGACCGACGGCAGTTGCACCATTTCCGGCCGTAGCGACGCAACGATCAACCGCCACGGCCTGCGCATGGGAACCGCCGAAATCTACGCTGCGGTCGAGCGCCTGCCTGAAATCGTCGACACGATGATCATCGACGTCGAGCGTGAAGACGGCGACAGCACGCTCATCATGTTCGTCGTGCCGGCGGAGGGGCGAGCCGTCGACCCTGCGATGGAGCAGGCGATTGCATCGGCCATACGCTCGAGTCTCTCGCCGCGCTTCGTTCCCGATCATCTGATCGAGGCACCCGGCATCCCGCACACGCTTTCTGGAAAGAAGCAGGAACTCCCGATCAAGCGGCTGTTCGCCGGATGGCCCGTCACCAAGGTCATCAGCGCCGACGCGACCGCGACGCCTGAGGTCTTGCCTTGGTACATCGATCGGGCACAGCGCTGGAACGGGGCGGGAGACAGGATGTGATAACGCAAGTGGTCTGGGAGAGGACGCGATATGGACAATAGGACATTTGCGGAGAGGTCTGACCTGGAACGATCGAAGCCGACCGGGCATCGCGGCCTTGTGCTCGGCATGCTGTGCTTCGTCTATGTGCTGAACTTCCTCGATCGCCAGCTTGTCTCGATCCTCGCCAAGCCGATTCAGGACGGCTTGCACATCACCGACAGCGAACTCGGCCGGATCACCGGTTTCTATTTTGCGCTCTTCTATTGTTTTATCGCGATTCCTGTTGGTTGGCTCGCCGACCGCACCAATCGCGTAAAGGTGCTTTCGATCGCTTGCGGTCTGTGGAGCGCCGCGACCGCGGCATGCGGCATGGCGGCGAACTATGGGCAACTTGTGGCGGCACGTATGGCGGTTGGTGTCGGCGAAGCCGGCGGCGTTCCGCCGTCCTACGCGATCATATCGGACACGTTTCCGCGCGAGCAGCGCGGCACCGCGATGGGCATCTTCAACCTCGGCCCGCCGATCGGTTCGGCGCTCGGGGTCGCGTTCGGCGCGTCGCTCGCGGCCGCCTATGACTGGCGCGCGCCTTTCCTCATCGTCGGCGCGATAGGCGTCGTTACCGCAGTCCTCGTCTATATCATCGTGCCCGAACCCGCGCGCGGCCGCTTCGACCCGCTTCCTGCGGCCGCGGCGGAACCGGCGCACAGCTTCGGGCAGGCGATCCGCGCCTTTTTCGGCAACAGGATATTGACTATCGCGGCGCTAGCCAGCGGTGCCGCCAATTTCATCACCTATGGCCTCAGCAATTTCGCCACGCTTTTTCTCATGCGCGAAAAGGGCATGACGCTTGAGGAGGTGGCAATATGGTACGCGCTGGCGGTCGGCCTCGGAATGGGGGCGGGCATCTTCGTCTCAGGGCGGCTGATCGACCGGTTCGGCGTTACCAACAAGGCGGCCTATGCGAGCATCCCGGCCTGGTCGCTCGTTCTCGCTTTGCCCTTCTTTCTCGGCTTCGCTGCTGCCGACAGCTGGCAGGTCGCGCTCCCCCTCTTGTTCATGCCGCTCTTCCTCAATTCCTTTTTCCTCCCTGCCACGGTGACGTTCGTGCAGAGCGAGGTCGATCCGGGCGCGCGCGTGATATCGGGCGCGCTGCTGCTGCTGGTCATGAACCTGATCGGCCTCGGCCTCGGGCCAACTTTCGTCGGCATGGCCAGCGACTTTTTCCGGCCGCAATATGGCGAGCACGCACTCCGCATGGCCTTTTATGCGCTGGCGCCAATGTATCTCGTCGCCGCGCTGCTCTTCGCCTGGCTTGCGCGAATGATCAAACGGTCGTCGCCAGCATCGAGCGGTTCTCGGCAGGCCGGCGATTAGACGAAAAAGCGCTTGGCGCGCGGCGAGGTTGCGCGGCGGAACTGGGCACCGACAAGAAGACGGGAGACAGATATGACGCGGAAATATGGCGCCGCTTGCCTTACGGCCCTTGTGGCCGGATTGTTGGTTCCTACGGCGGTAGCCACGGCGGCGGAAACGCCGTCGTCCGTCGACGCCGCACGGCGCTGCACCAACCTCGCCCGATTGCGCCTTGCCGACACGACAATCGAAAGCGCGGCGCTTGTTCCGGCAAAGGCCGCGGAGCTCGGCATAGCGGGCGACAAGCCTGGCTATCGAAGCTTCTGCCGCGTGGTTGCGCGGGTGCGCTCGGCCGCGGATTCCGACATTGGCGTCGAGATATGGCTGCCGACCGAGCGATGGGCCGGCGTCTTCCATGGCAATGGCAACGGCGGCTTTGCCGGTGTCCTTGCCGGCGGTTATTCGGGAATGGTCGATGGCCTGCGCCGCGGATTCGCAACGGCGACCACCGATGCCGGAACCGCACCGGCGTCGCCGCTGGAAGGTGAAGCTCTCATCGATCACCCCCGCAAATGGAGGGACTGGGGTCGGCTTTCGACCCATGTGATGACGATCACCGGGAAGGCGATCACCAAGGCTTTCTACGGCCGCAATGCAAGGCGTTCCTTTTATACCGGATGTTCGACGGGCGGGCAGCAGGGGCTCATCGAATCGCTCTACTATCCTGAAGACTATGACGGGATTCTGGTCGGGGCGCCGGTCATTAACCGCACATGGGGGCACGCCGCGGTGCTCTGGGACTATACCGCCGCGCACCGCACGCCGGACAGCCTGCTCTCCGATGCGAAGCTCAAGCTGCTCAACCGGGCGGCGGTCGCGGCGTGCTGGCGGCAGGGCCATGGCCTGGCGGGCGACCGGTTCGTTTCTGATCCGCTCAGCTGCAAGTTCGACCCAGCGGTTCTGCAATGCAAGGGCGCGGTGGGCGACGCCTGCCTGACCGAAGCCGAGGTCGCAACCGCGCGCGCCTTTTATTCGGGGCCGACGGACCGCGCGGGCAAGCCAAGCTATTTTGGCTGGTTGCCTGGAAGCGAAATGCCCGACACCTTCGGCTGGTCTTTTCTTCAAAAGCCGATCAAGGATCAGCCACCTTTCGGGGCACTGTTCAAATGGGTGTTCGGCGCCGATTGGGACTGGAAGGGTTTTGATTTCGACCGCGACATGCCCGCGGCCGATGCGCGGCTCGACCCGATTGTCAACGACGCGACGCGCGGGAGCCTTGCCGATTTTGCCGCGCGCGGCGGCAAGCTGATTATATTCCACGGCCTCGCCGACACGCTCGTGGCGCCTGGCCAGTCGATCGCCTTTTACGATCGTCAGGCGGCCGCCGTCGGCGGCGAAGCCAAGCTTGCCGAAAGCGCACGCCTGTTCCTGGCGCCCGGCGTGATGCATTGCGGTGGCGGAGCCGGCCCCGACAGCTTCAACGCCACGCTCGGTATTCCGGCGCAGCCGCCCTCTTATGATGCCAGGCATGATCTCTTCTCGGCGCTGATCGACTGGACCGACGGCGGCGATGCGCCCGAGCAGGTTATCGCGACCAAGTTCGCGAGCGATGAGCCCGGCAGGATCGATATGCAACGCCCGCTCTGCGCCTATCCGCAGAAGGCCGAATATCGCGGCTGGGGGTCGACCCTGTCGGCAAGCAGCTTTCGCTGCGTCGCGCCGGACGATCGCTGAGCTTTTCGTTTCCGGTGGAACCGTCGCCTGCCGATAGGAGATAGAGATGCTGAACCGCAGGGAGTTCGCCGGCCTCGCCGTCGCCGGGGCGACCACCTCGCTCTCCGCGACAACGGCAGTGGCAGCGGAAGCGGAAGCGGAAGCGGAAGGTACTATCGCTTATCATGTGCTCGCGTCGTCGCATGTCCCCGGCGAGCCGGGCGTCGCCATCTACGCGCCGCCCGGCTATGATGCCGGACGCGCCGAGCCCTATCCGCTGCTGCTGTTACTTCACGGCGGCAACGGCACCGAGAAGGATCTCGCCTTTTTCAAGACCGTCTTCGACAATGAAATTGCGGCTGGCCGCTTGCCGCCGCTCATCATCGCCACGCCGAGCGGGCGTCGGTCGCTCTATATGAATTTCCGGGATGGGGCGGAGCGATGGGAGAGCTTCATCCTCTTTGATGTTCTGCCTTTCTTGCGCCGCAGCGCTCATGTCTCCCAAGGGCGCAAGCTGACCTTCATCGGCGGATGGTCGATGGGCGGACTTGGCTCCCTGCGCATCGCCTTCAAACACCCCGAGCTTTTCGCTGCGGTGGCAGCATTGGAGCCTGCCGTCGAGCCCGCCGTGGAGTGGAAGGGGGTCGGACCGCATACGCGTTTCTGGAGGCCCGAAGAGGTTCTCCATCCTATATTCGGCAATCCCGTCGACGGCGAATATTGGATGCAAAACAATCCGGCATCAATCGCAAGCCGTGCGCCCGACCGATTGCTCGGTCTCGGCATTTATCTGGAGGTCGGCGACCAGGATATGCTCTATCTTTATGAGGGCGCGGAGTTACTGCACCGCGTCTTGTTCGACGCCCGGCTCGCGCACGAATATCGGCTGGTGCATGGCGCAGAGCATGTCGGTCCCTCGCTTTTGCCGCGCATGGCCGACGCGCTCGGCTTTATTGCGCGCCAGATTTCGCCGCCGGGCTGGATCGACCAAAATGTATTGAACGTCCGCGCCGTGCTCGATGGCAGCAAGCGATCGGCTGGGCTCCCCGTTGGTCCGGTCGATCCTGGACGCGTTGGCGGTCGGTGAGCGGACGAACGCTCCTGGCCGATTGAAGAAGTCGATATCGCCACTGCTTTTCGGCATGCCAGCGAACGTCCGATTGGGGACCATTTAGACATGACCATAGCCAGCCCGGGCAATCGCGGACCTTTGCACGGCGCGGCGATCGGATACCGAAGCCGCACATGTATCAATATCCGACGAATGCCTCGACCGCGCCAGTGACTGCGGCCACAGCGCGATCGGGGCTGGGCGGTTACGCTTTCCCAAGATATTGGGGGCTAAAGGGAATCGCATGATCGGGGCGCAGGAACATCGAGGACGGGGGCGGGCGTCGTGGGCGCTTGTGCTGCTGTGGCTCGTTGCGGCGGTCTGGGCTGTACCCGCCGCGGCGACGCCGCTGCACATCAATGCACCGCTCTCTCATGCGGTCGGACCGCTGGCCGCACCCGACGATGCGCTGTCCGCGCTGCGCTTTTCGTGCAGCGGCGAGCCGGCGGGGTATCGCGACGGCAGCCTCTGGTTGCGGGCCGATGTCGGCAATCGTTCCGAGGATCGCAACGGCGCCGCACTTATGGTGCATTTCTCGCGCTTCGACCGGCTTGCGGTGGGGTTCACCTATGCCGACGGAGAGACGCGCTGGCAGAGGGTGCGCCGCGGCGATTATGGCGCGCACTGGCGCGTCGGCGGCCAGATATTATTCGAGGCCCCGACGCGCGGCGCGCCGCTGACGGCGGTGACGATGCGCTTCGACCGCCTCGCCGATCATGGCCTGTTGCGGGCGCGTTTGATTCCCAAGGAAAATGCGAGCCTGCAGGCGGCGGGGATGGCGGCGCTCGTCGGCGCCTCGCTCACCCTGCTGCTCGTCAGCGGCATCTACAGCCTGTCGCTCGCGGTCGCGGTGCGCCGCCAATATCTGCTGTGGCAGGCGGCATGGTCGGGCGTGATGATCGTCTGGGGCGCCTTATGGTCGCAGATTCATCTGGTGATCTTTCCCGCCATGGCGGGGACGGTGTCGGCGCAGGCGTCGACCTTGCTTGCCTGCCTTGCCATCGGCGTCGCGACCGCCAGCGCGGTGACCGCGATCGACGCCCGGCATCTTCCCCACGCTTTGCGCCGGGGAACCCTCGCGCTGGGGCTGGCGATCGCTGTCGCTGGCGTGCCGCTGGCGTTGCTTCGCACCGGCAATCTGCAGATGCTCGGCAATCTGCTGGGCATCGCGGTCATCGTCGATCTGGTCGCGGTTGCGCTGTGCATCGGCTGGAGCTGGCGCAAGGGATCGGTCGAGGCACGCGATTTCGCGCTCGCCTGGTGTCTGCCGATGGCGACGCTTGCGATCATCCATCTGGTCGATGTCGAGGACGGATTCTGGGGCGGCGGGTCGAAGCTGGCGGTGCTGGTCGCCGCAACTTGGCAGGCGCTGTGGCTGTCGGCGGCATCGACGCGGCGGCTCGCGCATCTGCGTGTCGAGCGCGACGATGCGCTGGCGGCCGAGGCGCAGGCGAACGAGCTTGCGCGCCGCGACCCGCTTACCGGATTGCTCAACCGGCGGGGCTTCGTCGATGCCGTTACCCCGCTGCTCGATCAGGCGCGCGAGGGGGCGCTGCCCGCGGCGCTGCTGCTTGTCGATGTCGACCGCTTCAAGTCGATCAACGATATTTACGGCCACGAAGCGGGCGATGCCGTCCTCTGCCGCATCGCCGAACGCATCGCGCGGTGGGAAGGGACGATGTGCAGCGTCGCGCGCCTGGGCGGCGAGGAGTTCGGCCTGCTGACCATCGGGATGGAGGGCATCATGCTCGATCGCTTTGCCGAGAGCATCCGCCGCGAAATCGCGCTGTGCGATCACAGCGACACGATGGGCGACCGGCCGGTGACCGCCAGCGTCGGCGTTGCCGAAGTGCGGCCGGCCCCCGATTTTCAATATCTCTACCGGATCGCCGACGAGGCGCTCTATGACGCGAAACGCGCCGGCCGGAACCGGATCAACGTCCAGCGTGTGCCGCCGCGCGGCGACGGCGCGCCCGATGCCGGCGATCGCGGCGTAGCCTATCCCGCCTGAGGCGGATCAGCCCGCGCCGGGCGTGTCGTCGGCTTCGAGACCCTGATATTTGAGCTGGAGATAGCGTTCGCGGGTCGCCAGCTTGTCGATCTCGCCCGCCGCCAGGCTGCGCGCCGCGTCGCCGATTTCGCGTTCGAGCATCTTGAGCCCGCCGAGCAGCGTTTCGTCGGGCGTACGTCCCGCATGCGCTTCGCCGCGCAGCCCCGCGGGGATGCGCTGATAGCCCGCGACGAGTTCGGGCAGATCCTCGCCGACCAGCTTGCGGATATTCGCGGCCGCCGGTGTCGCGGCGTCGAGCGTCTGGAGCTGCGGGGCGAGCAGGTCGAGCTGGACGCCGATCCCGTCGACGAGCTGGCGCGCCGGGGCGGGAAGCGCCGGACGCTGCGCCTCGAGCCAGATTTCGGTGCGGCCGGCGAGCTGCTTGAGGTCGGCCTTGGGGAGATCGGCCTGGCGCGGTTCGGGAAAGGGCGGCCATTTGCCGAACAGCACCGCGACGCCGATCAGCAGCACCATGAGCGCGAGCAGGCCCGTGAAGCCGAGCGGCTTGATGAGCGCGCCGAACAGCGCCGCGCCGATCAGCACGATCCCGCCCGCAACAAGGACACGGCCGAGCTTCTTGTAGAGATGCTGGCGGCGCAGCGCGACGCTCTTGGTGCCGATCGGTCGCCGCCGTTCGCGCGAGCGTTCGATCGCGGCGTTGCCGAGCGCGCTGATCTTGTCGACCTCGCTCATGCTCATCCTAGCCCTCGATCGCCGCCAGCGGGCTGTCGGCGCCGCCGACGCTTGCCTGCGCCTGGCTCGCGCCTTCGGCGCGCGCGATATAGCCCTTCGACTTGGCGACCTCGCCCTCGAGCGAGGTCACGGTCGTCTTCATCGTGTCGAGCGCCTTGAGCTTGAAGGTATCGATCGCGTCCATCGTGTCGTAGATATTCTGGAAGGCGCGGCTGAGCGTTTCCATCGGGATCGTGCTCGACGCCGCCTGTTCATGGATGCGCGCCGTATTGTCCTTCAGCATCTTCGAGGTGCCGTCGATGATGTTGGCGGTCGTCGTGTTGAGCGCGGTAATCTGTTCGAGCACGAGCTTCTGGTTGGTCATCGCCTGCGCGACGGTGATCGCGGTCTTGAGCGCGCCGACGGTGGTAGTCGAGGCGCGATCGACGCCCTTCACCAGCTCGACATTATTCTTTTTGACGAGATCGAGGGCGAGATAGCCCTGCACCGTCACCGCCATCTGGGTCAGCAGATCCTGCGTGCGCTGCCGTGCATAGAACAGGGCGTTTTCGCGGATGACCTTCGCCTTGGCGGGATCGCTGCTGTCGAGTTCGGCCGCTTTCGCCTCGAGCCGCTGGTCGAGCGTGCCCGCGATGTGGATCATCTGTTCAAGCTTGCCCATCGATTCCCACATCTTGCGGCGCTCGACGTCAATAGCCGCATTGTCCATCAACAGCTCGTCCTTGCCGTTGGCAAGCGCGGTCAGGATGCCGCCGATGTGGGTCTGGGCGCTGCGGTATTGCGCGAAATAATTGTTGATCTTGCTGCCCAGGATCTTGTCCAGAAAGCCGCGTTTGGTCAGCAGCTTGCCGTTCGCCGAGGGATCGAGACGTTCGACCGTGGTACGCAGTTCGATCAGATTCTGGCCGATGTCGGTATCGCGATCCATCGCCTTGATCGGGCGGTCGAGGAAGCGGTTCGAATGATTCGCCGCCTCCAGCATTTCCTTGCGCCCCATATTGGTGATCTGGTCGATACGCTTGCCGAACTCGGGCGAATTTTCATCCTGCGCCACCAGATCGTCGATGAAGCTGTCGACGCGTTCCTCGAGCTTCGATTTCTGCTCGGTCGAGAGCGGGACGAGGCCGGCGGCCTTTTCGGGCGCGACGGCGGGGACGGGTTCGGGCGGCGTCAGCTTCAGTTCGTCGGTTGCGGTCGCCGTCGCGGTCTCTTCGCTCATAACAATCCTTCCAGCCCCAGGTCGATAACGGGCCGCCTGCCTATATGGCATGCGGACCTGTGTTATTCAAGCACTACACCCCTTGGCGGCGCGCCAGCGCCGGCGCGATCCATGCCGAAAGGATCAGCTGCGCCATATGATAGACGAGGATCGGCAGCAGCACCATGCCGGCAATCGCCGAGGGAAAGAGCGTGGCGGCGAGCGGCGCGCCGACCGCAAGACTCTTTTGGGCACCCGAGAACAACAGGGTGATCCGGTCGGGGCGGCGGAGCGCGAGCAGCCCGCCGAGCAGCCAGGTACCGCCGAAGGCGCAGCCGAGCAGCAGCGCATCGACGCCGAGCACGATCGCGATCTCGCGCCCGTCGAGTTGCGTCCAGATGCCGCCGACCACGGCCGCGGAAAAGGCGACATAAACCGCGGTCGCAATCGCGGTGCGATCCATCAGCGTCGCGAGACCGCGGTGCCGCAGCACCAGCGGGCGAAGCCAGCGCTGCGCCGCTTGTCCGGCCAGAAAGGGAATCAGCAGGATCGCAACAATGCGCAGCGCCGCGGCGCCGTGGATCGCGCCCGCCTTGCCCGCGAGCGCGGCAAAGAGGAGCGGCGACAGAAACACGCCGGCCAGATTGAGCAGCGCCGCCGCGACGACGCTCGCGGCGACATTGCCGCCCGCCATCGAACTGGCGGCGGTCGCCGACTGTACGGTCGATGGCAATATGCCGAGAAAGAGGAAGCCGAGCGCCAGCGTCGGCGGCAGCAGCGGCGCCGTCAACGCCTGCGCGCCGAGCCCGGCCAGCGCCATCGCGCCGAAACAGAAGGCGAAGGCACCGCCCTGCAATTTCCAGTTGCGGATGCCGTGCAGCACCTCGTGCCGCGGCAGGCGGACACCGTTGAGGAAGAAGAGCAGCACGATCGCCGCTGTCGAAATCCCTTGCGCGACCGGCACCGCGTCTCCGCGCACCGGCAGCAGGCTCGCGACGACGATGGTGGCGAGGAGGACGGGAACGAAGCGGTCGGGGAACAGGCGGGCGAGCATGGAGCGGAGCGATGGCCGGAAGGCGGCGCCTTGGCAAGTCCGCGTGCGTCCTTCACGGCGGCGACTTCGCTCGACATGGTGCGAAAGACGATTATGGAGCGCGCATGGCTTGCATCCTGATCCTCGCCGCGCTGCCCGAAGAGGCCGATGCTGTCTTTCCCGGCCAAGGCACGGTCGAAGCGGGAGCGTTCGCTCCCCGATCCCTGTCGGTGGATGGACATGCCGTAACCATTGCAACCTGCGGCCTTGGCAAGGTCAACGCTGCGCTGTGCGCCGGGATGCTTGGCGGCGCGGCCGATCTGCTGGTGATGAGCGGCACCTGCGGCTCACTCGGACCCGGACCCGGTGCCTATTGGATCGCCGAGGCGGTGCAGCACGATTATGGCGCGGCCCAGCCCGGTCTGTTCCGCCGCTATCGGGCCGGCGAATGGCCGATCGGCGAAGCGGGCGAGGCGCATTTTGTGGCAATGTCCGACCCCGGCCTGGGCTTGCCGCACGCGCGCATCGCAAGCGGCGACAGCTTCGTTGCCTGCCCCGAGGCTGCAGCCGCGCTGGCGCGCGATCTGGGCGCGACGCTGGTCGATATGGAGGTCGGCGCGGTGGCGCAGGCGGCGATGCGGCTCGGCAAGCCTTGGGCTGCGGTCAAGGCGGTGACCGACGACGCCAACGGCGACAGCGCCGGCGATTTTCACGCCAATCTCGTCCGCGCGGCGCGCGTCGCTGGCGTAGCGATCGAGCGTCTGGTCGCGCGGGTCAGCGGCTGAGCGCGGCGACACAGGCCCGCCGTGCGGCGGGCGGCGAAAGGTCGCCGAGCGCGAATTCGCGCACTGTCTCGCGGCCTCGCCCCTGCGGCATATAGCGCAGCGTGCGCTTGGTGCCACCGTCGTCGACATCATAGGCGATCTCGCTCTGGCTGTTACCGATCTCGCCGCCGCTGCGGCCGATCAGCGTCATGCCGTCGCGCATCCCGGCCTGCCACGCCGGGCCGCCTTCGACGACGCCGGCGATAATGCGGCCGTTCGCGAGCGTTGCATCGACATCGAAGCTGCGATCGAACACCGGTCGTTCGAATTGGCGCAGTGCCCCGCAGGCGGCGAGCATGTCGGCAGGCAGCGCAATCGGTTCGCCGCGATCGATGAAGCGGGCGATGCCTTCGCCGATCGCCGCGTCGCGGCGCCCGCGGCCTCCTTGTTGGGAGCCGCACGCAGCGGCGAGGTATCATATTCGCGCAGCGCGTCGTTGAACTGCGCGAAATATTGTTCGGGCGTCCACACCCCGGCGCGGACCAGCGCCCGCCATGAGGTGAAATCGGTAAAGCCCTCCGACAGCCAGAATTGCTCGGCCTCGGGCACCTTTTCGGAAAAGCCGCCGATCCGCACATTGACCCAGCTATGCGCCATTTCATGCGCCATCAGCCGGTCGAGCATCTCGGGCAGCGCGTTGGTCGTCGCAAAAAAGGCGAAGGCATCGCCGCGTCCGGTGCCGCCGATCGAGGTTGCGCCGGGTCCGGGCGGCGCGAAGGGAATGATGGTGACGAGATAGCGCCCGGCGTCGTTGCCCCAATAATCGGACATCGCCGCGGCGACGCGGCGGAAGCTTTGCGTCCAGCCGGCATCGTCGCGCGTCGCAAAGCTACCGCGCACGGCGAGCCGTGCGCCATGGCCCGCATCGATCAGGCGGAAATCGCCGCCGACGGCGATGCTTTCGATCAGGCCGTCGAGCGTCAGCCCCGGATGTTCGAGGTCGGACGCAAAGCGCGTCCCGGCCGGCATCCCGCGGACCGAAAAGCTTGCCGGGGTATCGCCATCCAGATGTTCTGGCCGCGCCACCACCGCGTCGCCGATCAGGTGGAACCATGTTGGCTGGATGAGCGGGCGATAATCGTTGACGACTTCGCCGTCCTGCAATTGCTCGGGCCGGTCGGCGCCACGAACCCGGTAGCGCAGGACGATCGGGGCGCCGGGCGCGTGGCGCAACGCGATCTTGGCGGGGTCGGCCGACGGGGCCAGCATCGCGTTCTCCGCGCGCATGTCGCCCAGATAGGTATACAACTTGTCGAAGCCGCCCCATTCGTTCGGCAGGTCGATGATGGTGACGCCGCTCGCGGCGCCGCGAAAGCGCAGCGTCACGTCGACAGCGCGGAAACTGCCGTCGGTCGCGACGACCGGCTGATAGGTGAGCGCGAGGCCCGCATCGGGCTCGGCCGCGCCCGACGGTGCTGCTGCGGCGAGGCTGGCTGAAATGGCGGCGACGATAAGGCGGCGGGCGAGGGAGAGACGCATCGATATTCCTTGAGCTGAACGCCCAGGGTGTATCGCTCGAACAATACAGTGTCAAATCGGACGCCCGCGCCTCTCTTGTTGCGCCGCAGCACCGCTTCTGTTAGGGGCGCGGCGTTTAGCGGCGCTCCGGGCGCTGCCCCCTTCCATCAAGGTTCCTACCGCATGTCTTTGCGCAATATTGCGATTATCGCACACGTCGACCATGGCAAGACGACCCTCGTCGACCAGCTTTTCCGCCAGTCGGGCACTTTCCGCGACAACCAGCGTGTCGAGGAAAGAGCCATGGATTCCAATGACTTGGAGAAAGAACGCGGGATCACGATTCTCGCCAAGTGCACCTCGGTCGAGTGGGGCGAAGGCGCCGATGCGACGCGCATCAACATCGTCGACACGCCGGGCCACGCCGACTTCGGCGGCGAGGTCGAGCGGATCCTGTCGATGGTCGACGGCGTCATCCTGCTCGTCGATGCGGCCGAAGGCCCGATGCCGCAGACCAAGTTCGTCACCGGCAAGGCGCTGGCGCTCGGCCTCAAGCCGATCGTCGTCGTCAACAAGATCGACCGCAGCGACGCGCGCGCCGCCGAAGTGCTCGACGAGGTGTTCGAACTCTTCCTGACGCTCGACGCCAATGACGAACAGCTTGATTTCCCGATCCTTTATGCCTCGGGCCGCGGCGGCTATGCCTCGGAAAGCCCCGACGCGCGCGAAGGCACGCTGGAGCCGCTGTTCAAGACGATCGTGTCGCATGTTCCGACGCCCGGCCTCGACGAAGAGGCGCCCTTCACCTTCCTCGCGACGCTGCTCGACCGCGACAATTTCATCGGCCGCATCCTGACCGGCCGCGTCCAGTCGGGCACGGTCAAGGTCAACCAGCCGATCCACGCGCTCGACATGGACGGCAAGGTGATCGAAACCGGCCGCGCGTCGAAGCTGCTGGCGTTCCGCGGGCTCGACCGCGTGCCGGTCGAGGAAGCGCGCGCGGGCGACATCGTCGCGATCGCGGGCCTGACCAACGCGACCGTCGCGAACACCATCGCCGACACGAGCGTTAGCGAGCCGATCGCCGCACAGCCGATCGACCCGCCGACGCTGTCGATGCGCTTCGCCGTCAACGACAGCCCGATGGCGGGCCGCGAAGGCAGCAAGGTGACGAGCCGCATGATCCGCGACCGCCTGTACCGCGAAGCCGAAACCAATGTCGCGATCCGCATCACCGAAAGCGCCGACAAGGACAGCTTCGAAGTCGCGGGCCGCGGCGAGCTTCAGCTCGGCGTGCTGATCGAAACGATGCGCCGCGAAGGCTTCGAACTCGGGATCAGCCGCCCCAAGGTGCTGTACCAGACCGACGAGAACGGCCAGCGCACCGAACCCTATGAAACCGTCGTCATCGACGTCGACGACGAGCATAGCGGCACGGTTGTCGAGAAGATGCAGATCCGCAAGGCCGAGCTGACCGACATGCGCCCGTCGGGCGGCGGCAAGACGCGCATCAGCTTCAGCGGCCCGTCGCGCGGCCTGATCGGCTATCACGGCGAATTCCTGTCCGACACGCGCGGCACGGGGATCATGAACCGCCTGTTCGAAAAATACGGCCCGTACAAGGGCGCGATCGAAGGCCGCAAGAATGGCGTCCTCATCTCGAATGGCGCGGGCGAAGCCGTCGCCTATGCGCTCGGCCCCCTCGAAGAGCGCGGCATCCTGTTCGTCTCGCCCGGCGAGGCGCTGTACGAAGGGATGATCATCGGCGAGAATGCGAAGCCCGACGACCTTGAGGTCAACCCGATGAAGTCGAAGCAGCTCACGAACTTCCGTTCGACGGGCAAGGACGACGCGATCCGCCTGACCCCGCCGCGCCGCATGACGCTGGAACAGGCGATCGCCTATATCGACGACGACGAAATGGTCGAAGTGACCCCCGCGAACATTCGCATCCGCAAGGCGATCCTCGACCCGCACGAGCGGAAGAAGGCGTCGCGGAAAAAAGAAGCGGCGTAACGTCGCCGACGGAAAAGGATGCTGTTCCCCCGCGAAGGCGGGGGCCCATCTCCTGCCGGTGCTATTTCGAACCGACCGGTGATGGGTCCCCGCCTTCGCGGGGACACACGGGTTTTTGCGCGCTCGTAACAATACGGAGGATGCGCCGTTGTCCCGCCTGATCCTGTTCAACAAGCCGTATGGCGTGCTGTCGCAGTTCACCGACAAGGGCACGACCGCGCCCGCCGATGGCCCGCGCGCGACGCTGTCCGACTATATCGACGTACCCGGCGTCTATCCCGCCGGGCGGCTCGACCGCGACAGCGAGGGGCTGTTGATCCTGACCGACGATGGCGCGCTGCAGGCGCGGATTTCGTCGCCGAAGCACAAGATGCCCAAAACCTATCTCGCGCAGGTCGAGGGCGTGCCCGACGCCGCCGCGCTGGCAGCGCTCGCCCGCGGCGTCACGCTGAACGACGGCCCGACGCGCCCCGCGACTGTCCGCCGCATCGACCCGCCCCAGCTATGGGACCGCGACCCGCCGGTGCGCTACCGCAAGAGCGTGCCCGACAGCTGGATCGAACTGACGATCACCGAAGGCCGCAACCGCCAGGTCCGCCGCATGACCGCCGCGGTCGGCTATCCGACGCTGCGGCTGGTTCGCTGGCGGATCGGGAGGTGGGAGATTGGGGTTTTGGGGTTGGGGGAATGGAGGGAGATTGGACTGGGTTAGCTCGACGAACTTCGAGCTCCCTACTCTTTGCGATTCTTCTGCCAGCCTACACAATGACGCTCTACACGGGGAACGGTTCAAAGACGTTTAGCAGCAATGCTTCGATGTGGCTGGCAACCATGTTGGGGCCAACCTTCAAGCTATTGGGATGGCCGCACCCGTTCCTCAGTTTAAGGGCTGAAAGTAAGGTGTCTTTCTGATTTTTCCCCAGCACCCCTATGCTGGCGCATCTGATAAGAAAGGCTTCTTCATTCATACGGCCGAGGCCATCCTCATTTGCCGCATCCTTCCACCTAGGATCGACTTTCTTGGCTTCTACGTTGAAGGCTGAAAGATGTTTGGACGCTACAATTCTATGGAGAACATCGACTGCGGCAATCCAAGACATCACTATCGCCGAGCGATACAGTTCACCTTCGTAGCACTTGATCGCTTCCTCGACAAAGGCGCGTGTGTTCGCATCTTGGAGCTTGGTTAAATGGGCGCGAAGGTCGAAAGCCACTTGCACGGCTGCTGGGCTTAGAGAAGAAATACCCAGATTTCGGAGATGATTCCGGCCTGAATCGGTAATCTCCCATCCGTCCGGTACATTTATGGCAAGTCCTTTACTGCGGCTCATAGTCGCAGAAGGATTCCAACTCTTCCCCATTTTGAGTCCGGCTTCCGCCGCGCGCTCTCTTATTCCAGCCACTTTGACCGGCACGTCGAAGGTCGCAAGTATGAGAAGCAACTTGTCCAGCTGCCTAAGCTCTTTGTGGAGCCATTGCTTGAGGTCATCCTCAGTCAGCAAGCTTGCCACGTAGATCCTTAATTTCATCACCCTTCAAGGCGTAGGAATCATTGGCAAGTTGATTGAACTTAGAGCCAGTCAAAGTTTTGATTATAGCCGATAAATTTGAACTCATGTTTTGATTATAAACATTCGTCGCTGCTTTCATGCTATCGAGAAGTTCCTTTCGCGTGAAGCTTTGCTTTCCCTGAACAATTTGCAGGTAAGCTGCGGAAGCTACCGCAACTTCAGGCCCTGACGAGGCATTGAGTCTTTCTGCGACACTGTTCACATGAAGCTTGAGGGTGCTATCCTCCAGCAAGAGTTGACCATTTGCCGTATTACCGATGCTGGGACTTGACGGTGGCGCTGTAGGCGTAGGAGGGGTTATGGATTGAGCCAATTCCTGCACTTGCGCTAAAAAATCTCTGATATCAGACACAGCAATAGGCATGTCGCTCTCTAGCGTGAACTCCACCTCTCCTGCTCGCATTTGAATTTTCGTGGTCATCGCTACCCCCTATGACGATAAATTAGGAGGATAACGGCGTTCGAGTCAATTTGGTTCGCATTCCGGTCAATTCTAAAGGTTCATTACTGAACACCCAGGGCGAGAGATCGAAGAGATCGCATTATGGATAGGGGCACATGACGCCAATTTTTACTTCGCCTTGCGATCTCGCTGAAAGAATACCGGCAATGGCGGCCGATTTCCTCGAGCTTGAGACAAAGATTGGAAGACGATTCCGAGAAGATAGCGTTACGGACATCATTATCGCGTCGTTGCTGAAGATCGGTGGCGAGGACGCTACCGTATTCACTCCGCCTGAAGCATTGACAGGTGGAGACTTTGATCTCGTTATCTTTCAACCGGCTACCGGCGATAGTGTGCAGTACCGGATTCAGTCGAAACGCTTGGTTCCTAACCCAACCAACTGGCTCCGGGGTTCATATCGAGAGCTGGATCATCCCCATGGAACGGGCAAACAAGCGTCCACACTAATCAGGTCATCAGCCCAGGAGAAGTTGCCGACCATTCCACTTTACGCATTCTATAATCCCTTGGGCGCCTGTGACGCTTCGCAAGGCGAGATATCGGGAATTCAGCTCGCTGATGGTCGGCAAATTAACGCAATCGTCCGCGCTCTGGTAAAAGCCAAAGCTAAAGGCAAGCGGCCAAGGTGGAAACGAGTAGAGTATCTGCGACACCTATTTTTCCCTTTGTCGACCATCTTATGTCCCACCGAAAATTCTCCGCCTGATTTGTCTCTAATAATTGCACCGGCTGCGTCTCGTCGAGCGGTAGTAGCCGCAATTGCCGAGCGCCAGATTGCGCAGCCAGACATCGAAGATGCTCCACCTCAGCTGGAGTTTAAATCGGCTGAGATCGCTCGGCTATCACCGCCAGAAAGAAAGGCCGGGCGAGCGAATTTGCCATCCTTAGTTCGTGCCTCAAAACGCGGGAATGTCTCCGAGGTGGTGGAGCGCGCAATTAATCGGCAGCCTGACGAGCCGGCAATCCAGCGCGCGAGAATCAAAAGACCCAAGCTAGTCCTCTTGTCCCGCTAATTTGGTCTATCCAGTTCTAAGTATGACCCATTTTCTTTCAAACCCACTTTGAAAGTGATATTTTGGAACAAACCATAAACAAACCCCTTTCCTACATTCCCCCACCACGTCATATCCTGTCCGGTTTGGCAGACAGGAGGGCTTATCATGCAAAACCGCACCCCCATCGCGAAGGAGGCGCGGCCGCCGCTTCCCGACTTTACGCCGGTGCCGCGCAAATATCGGCACGATGGGTGGACGCCCGAGCGGCAGCGGGCGTTTATCGCGGCGCTCGCCGATACGGGGTCGGTCAGCCGTGCCGCCGCCATGGTCAATATGGCGCAGGCGAATTGCTATACGCTGCGGCGCGCTCCCGGCGCGGAGAGCTTTCGGCGGGCGTGGGAGGCGGCGCTCGATTTCGGGGTCGCGCGGCTGAAGGATATTGCGTTCGAGCGCGCGATCGACGGCTATCTGGTGCCCGTCTTCGTCGGCGGCAAGCTGATGGGGTTTCGGCGCAAGCATAATGACGCGCTGCTGATGTTCTGCCTGCGCCGCTATGGGCAGGATGCGGGCGGCAAGCGGACGGTGATCAACTATTTTTCGACGCGGGCGAGCGCGGGGGCCGGGTCCTTCGAGACGCCGCTGCGCGGCTCCTCAGGACGAGCGGAGGTCGGGGGCGTCGCGGGAGCGGTGGCCGGGTCCTTCGAGACGCCGCTGCGCGGCTCCTCAGGACGAGCAGAGGTCGGGGACGCCGCGGGCGCGTTGGCCGAGGCTTCGACGACGACGGTGCGGACGGTGATCCACGGTCCCTCGACTTCGCTCGGGACGAACGGGGATGGGGTCGCGGCTCAGGATGATGCCGCGGCGCTGATCGAGGGGTTCGACGGGGTGGCGCTCGACGCGCAGGCGCAGGCCGAGATCGACGCGGCGCTGCTCGCGCTGGCCGCCGCCGCCGCCGCGGGCGGGGCCGATGCGATCGCGGCGCAGCTGGACGATCCGGGCAGCGCGATGGTGTCGCTGCGCGACCATGACGCGCCCTATCACGGGCCGATGCAGATGTTCGACGGGCCGCCGGTCGATGGCGAGCCGGCGCAGCGCTTTGCCGGAGAGGCCGACTGGATCGCGGCGGGCGACACGATCCCCGAAGCCTATCTGGCGTGGATCGAGGCCGAGGCGGCGGCGGGGCGGCCGACGCCGGCGGTGCCGCTGACGCCCGCGGTGCCGGCGCAGGCGGCGGACGGGGTGGCCGCGGTAAAGACGCGCCCGTCGTGGCGCAAGGCGCGCAAGGCCCGCGAAGCGCGGGCGGCGGAGGCGGCGGCGCGCGAATGAGGGGCGGCGCTCGCCGCGCCCGCTGATCCGTCCGTGCGGCGGGAGGAGATGCCGCCCATTGCGCTCGCCGATATATTGGCATAGCATATGCCAAAACATGGGAGGGACGGGTGAACGAACGGCCTTATGAGGTGCATGGCGCGCTGGGTTCGCCCTATTCGATGAAAATTCGCGCGGCGATGCGCTATCGCCGCCTGCCGCATATCTGGGTGCATGGCGCCGCGACGCAGGGCGGGGCGCTGGCGCATGTCCGCGCGCCGGTGATCCCGGTGGTGCGCTTTCCCGACGATAGCTGGCACAATGATTCGACCCCGCTCCTCTATCTGCTCGAGGATCGCCATCCGGGCAGCCGTTCGGTGGTGCCGCCCGATCCCGCGCGCGCCTTTCTGGCGCATCTGATCGAGGATTTCGCCGACGAATGGCTGACCAAGGCGATGTTCGGCTATCGCTGGCTGGCCGAGGTCGACCAGCTTCAGATGAGCCGCTGGCTGGCCTTCGATGCGTTCAAGGGCGGCGGGGCGGAACAGCGCGAGCGCTTTGCGGCGAGCTTTCGCGAGCGGCAGGTGGGGCGCACGGCGATCGTCGGCTGCACGCCCGCGAACTTCGCGCTGATCGAAGCGTCGACCCGTGCGGTGCTCGCGGCGCTGGAGGCGCATGTCCAGGACCGGCACTGCCTGTTCGGCACGCGGCCGTCGCTCGCCGAATTCGGCCTGTTCGGCCAATTGTCGCAGCTCGGCGTCGATCCGACGGCGCAGGCGATGATGCGCGCCGACTATCCCTTTGCCTATCGCTGGCTTTTGCACATCGACGACATGTCGGGGATCGACGGCGAATGGGACGCGGCCGATGCGCCGCTGCCGCCCGTGGTCGAGGCGCTGCTGGCGGTGGCGGGCGCGGTCTATCTGCCCTTCTTGCGGGCGAATGCGGCGGCACTGGAAAGGGGGGAGGCGATGATGCGGTTCGAGGCGATGGGGCATGGCTATGACCAGGGGGTGTTCAAATATCAGGCGAAATGCCTTGCCGACCTGCGCATGCGCTACGCGGCGCTGAACGACGCGGCGCGTGCTGCGGTCGATCCGCTGCTCGAGCGGACGGGCTGCCTGCCCGCGCTGGTGTCGGCGTGAGGCGCGCGTTCGCCGCCGGGGTCGCCGCCGCGCTGGTCGCGGCGCCGCTGGCCGCGCAGACCGCGGCGCCGACCGCGCCCGCATCGCCGCGCCACCCCAACATCGTCATCCTGCTGGCCGACGACTGGGGCTTTTCGGATGTCGGCGCCTTCGGGGCCGAATTCGCGACCCCGAACATCGACGCGCTGGCCCACGCCGGGATGCGCTTTTCCAATTTCCATGTGTCGGGGTCCTGCTCGCCGACGCGCGCGATGCTGCAGACGGGGGTGATGAACCACCGCGCCGGGCTGGGCAATATGCCCGAAACGATCCCCGACGCGCACCGCGGCAAGCCGGGGTACGACACGGTGATGAACCACAGCGTCGTCACGATCGCGGAAATGCTGAAGGCGGCGGGCTATCGCACCTATCTGACCGGCAAATGGCATCTGGGCAGCGATCCGACGCGGCTTCCCGAAGCGCGCGGCTATGATCGCGCCTTCAGCCTGGCCGATGCGGGCGCCGACAATTTCGATCAGGAACCGATCAAGGGCCTCTACGACAAGGCGAACTGGACCGACAATGGCAAGCCGGGGGTGCTGCCCAAGGATTATTATTCGTCGCGCTTCGTGGTCCAGAAGATGATCGATTATATCGACGCCGACCGCGCGAGCGGAAAGCCGTTTTTCGCGTCGGTCAATTTCCTTGCCAACCATATTCCGGTGCAGGCGCCCGACAGCGACATCGCGCGCTATCAGGCGATGTATAGCGAAGGCTGGACCGCGCTGCGCGCCGCACGGGCCAAGCGCGCCGCGGCGCTGGGCATCATGCCCGCGGGCGCGCCGATGGTGACGATGGCGACCACCCCTGACTGGCAAAAGCTGGACAGCGACGAACGCAAGGCGGCGGTCCGCGTGATGCAGGCCTATGCCGGGATGGCGACCGCCGCCGACCGCGAGATCGGCCGCCTCGTCGCGCATCTGAAGGCGACGGGCGATTACGACAATACGATCTTCGTCTTTCTGTCGGACAACGGCCCCGAACCGACCAACCCCTATAACCGGCTGCGCAACCGGCTGTTCCTGGGGATGCAATATGACACCTCGATCGGCAACATCGGTCGCCGCCACAGCTTCAGCGCCATCGGCCCCGGCTGGGCGAGCGCCGCGGCGGCACCGCTGTCGGGGTACAAGTTCAGCGCGACCGAGGGCGGGCTGCGCGTCCCGCTGATCATCGCTTGGCCCGGCCATCCGCAGGTGCGCGCGGGCGCGATCTCGAACGGGCTGGCGCATGTCACCGACATCGTCCCGACGCTGACCGACCTCGCCGGCGTGCCGGGTCACGGCGGCAGCTGGGGCGGGCGGACGGTCGAGCCGATCGCGGGGCGCAGTCTGGTGCCGATGCTGGCGGGCGGCGCAGGCAGCGTTCATGGCGACGCCCCGATCGGTTATGAACTGTCGGGCAATGCCGCGCTGTTCCGGGGCGATTACAAGCTGGTGCGCAATCTGCCGCCGACGGGCGATGGTCAATGGCGGCTGTTCGACATCGCCGGCGATCCCGGCGAAACGCACGATCTGGCCGCCGCGATGCCCGATCGCTTTGCGGCGATGAAGGCCGATTATGCGGCGTTCGCCAAGACCAACCAGGTGCTCGAAATGCCGGCGGGTTACACCGCGGACGAACAGATCAACCTTTATGCGTGGCGGCAACAGGGCCGCAAGCGGGCGATCCAGGCCGGACTGGTGCTCGGCGGGGCGATCGTCGCGCTGTCAGCCCTCGTGTGGCTTTTCGTCCGGCGGCGGCGGGCGCGCCGTGTCGATCAGGCGAATGCCGACATGATCGGTACCTAGCGAACGTTCCTGGAACTGGCGCGCGGCGGCGCGATAGCGCGCGCAATAATTTGCCGCGCACAGAAAGCTGCCGCCCTTGATGACATTGCGGTCGGGGTCGATCGCGCTTGCCGTCCATTCCCAGACATTGCCGATCAGGTCGTGGACGCCGTGCTTGTCGGCGGGGAAACAGGCGACGGGCGCGCGGCTCTTGAAGCCGTCGGTGCCGAGGTCGCGGACCGGGAAAACGCCCTGATAATAGTTGGCGGTCGGCTTGCCGTTTGCATCGACCGGGACATCGCGCCGCGCGCCGCCGGTTGCGGCGGCAAGCTCCCATTGCGCCTCGTCGGGCAGCGCCTTGCCCTTCCAGCGCGCATCCTTGGTGTCGGGATCGGCATAAAGCTCCGCGATCTGTTGTAGCCGCTCCTTCGAAACGCCGGATTTTTCGGCCGCGTAGTCCAGAGTGTAGGGCTTCACGAATTCGGCGAATTCGGCGTTCGTCACCTCGTGCGTCGCCATCCAGAAGCCCTTGACCGTAACCTCGCGCGCCGGTGCCTCTTCGGGCAGCGTCGCGTCGGCGCCCATGGTGAAGGTCGCGCCGGGAATCCAGACATAGTCGCGCGCCGGCATCGGCGGGCAGGTCGGAGTCTGCGCCTCGGCATGCTGTTCGGTCTTTTTGGCGCCGCATGCGGCCAGGGCGCCCAGCGCGGCGAAAGCGATCAGCGCCGCGCCGCGCTTCACCGATCGCCGCCTTGCGGAAGCGCGGCAAGCAGCGCTTCGACCATATGCGCGGTGACGGTCCCCGCTTCTTCGGCCGGCAGGCCCTGGTCGTGCCGCAGCGCGCGCCAGTTCTGGAAGGAGAGTGTGGCACATAGCGCCTCCGCCGCCACCTTGTTCGCAAGGACAGGCGCGGGCAGCAGGCGCATCACCAGTTCGCGCTCGACCGTGATGACGCGGCCATATTCGGCCATCAGAAAGGGCGACTGGTAGCGTTTGATATTGGCGGCGAGCCGGAACGGCAGCATCGTTTCGAACACGCGGACGCGGCGGCGGGCCAGATCGCGCATGTTCGCGCGCCAGTCGTTGTCGAGATAGGGGGCGGTGACGATCGGCATCACCCGTTCGGCGATCGTCGCCGAAATCTCGCTATAGAGCGAATCCATATCGTCGAAATGGCGGAAGACGGTACGAATGCCGATCCCGGCTTCGTCGGCGACGCGCGCCGCGCTGGGCATCAGGTCACCGCCGGCGATCAGTTCCATCATCGCCTTGACGATGCGCTTGTGGCTCGACCGGCTGCGTTCGCGCCGACCATCGATCCGGGGCGTCACGCTTGCCGGATTCGCCTTTGCCTCGCCCTCCGCTTTCGCCGTTGTCGTCATGTCCTCCCCGCTGGCGCAGCTTGGCGCCGTGGTCAATGCCCGCTTCGAAGCATCTTGCGCCGCGCCCGATATAATGACACATATAGTGCCAATAGTTTCGGGGCAACCGAAGAGTCGGGGGGGATGATGGGGGAGCAGGCTGTTCTTGTCGGCGCGATTTGGGCGGGCGCGTTGCTGCTCTGGCTCGCCTTCCTGCTGTTCTACGACGGGTTCCGCCGCCCGCTGACGCGGGCCGAGATCGACGCCTTTCTGGGCACGCTCGGCGATCGCATGGAGGAAACGGGCAACGACAGCGCCCGCCTGCGCGCCTTTCTGGAGGACGACGACGGACGCGAATTCGTCATGGTCAATCTTGTCCGCACGCGGCCCGGCCAGGTCACCGATCCCGCCAGCGGCGAGACGCGCGCGGGCAGCGAATGGCTGCGCCGCTATTCGGACCCCTTCGTGCGCGGGCTGATCGCGCGCGGCGGGCATCCGCTCTATGTCGGCGCCAAGGTCGGCGGCTATATCGACGCGTGGAACACACCCGCCGACCCCGGCTGGTCGCTGGTCGGCACGATGCGATACCGTAGCCGCCGCGACCTGATCCGCATGGCGGCCGATCCGGCCTTTCGCGCCGTGCATCCGAACAAGACGCTGGGGATCGAGACGACCTTCTCTTTCCCGACGCAGCGACAGATCGCCTTTTATGCCAGCCCGCGGGTCACGGTGGGGCTGGGGCTCGCACTCGCTGCGGCGCTTGCGCATATCGCGCTTTTGACATGGGCTTAGAGGGGGCCGGAGGGGACCGATGAAGAAACGCTGGATTGCATTGGGCGTCGTCGCGCTGATCGGCGCGGGTGGCTATTGGGGTTTTCAGGAGAATAAATATCGTTTGCCCGGGATGATTCAGGACTGGCGCGACCCGGTGCAGCCGAACCACGCCGTAGTCTGGCAGCAGGGGCCGGGTGCGGTCCCCGCCAACGCGCCGGGCACCAAGCGTCCGCCCAACATCATCCTGATCGTCGCCGACGATCTGGGCTGGAACGATATCAGCCTGAACGGCGGCGGCGTTGCAGGCGGGATCGTCAAGACGCCCAACATCGACGCGCTGGCACGTCAGGGGCTGAACTTCACCACCGCCTATGCCGCGAACGCCACCTGTTCGCCGTCGCGCGCGGCGATGATGACCGGCCGCTATCCGACGCGCTTCGGTTTCGAATTTACCGCGGTGCCGACCGCCTTTGCCGAGAATCTGGCGCATGGCGGCGGCCTTGGTCCGCTGAAGGCCGTATTCCACAAGGAACTGATCACCGACGATATTCCCGACTATCCCGACATGGGCGTCCCGCCGAGCGAGATTACCATTGCCGAAGCGGTGAAGGCGGCGGGCTATCACACCATCCACATCGGCAAATGGCATCTGGGCGAAGCGCCGCGCTTGCAGCCCAATGCGCAGGGTTTCGACGAAAGCCTCGCGATTCTGGCGGGGGGCGCGAAATTCCTGCCCGACGACGATCCCGATACGGTCAACGCCAAGCTGCCGTGGGATCCGATCGACCGTTTCATCTGGGCGAATCTGCGCCATGCCGTAACTTTCAACGGCGGCAAGCGCTTTCATCCCCAGGGGCATATGACCGACTATTTCGCCGCCGAAGCCGAAAAGGCGATCGACGCGAACAAGAACCGGCCCTTCTTCATGTATCTGGCGTTCAATGCGCCGCACACGCCGTTGCAGGCAACGCGCGAGGAATATGACCGGCTGCCGCAGATCAAGGACCACAAGACGCGCGTTTACGGAGCGATGATCGCACAGCTCGACCGCCGCATCGGCGATGTCATGGCGAAGCTCAAGCAGGCGGGGATCGACGACAATACGCTCGTCATCTTCACCAGCGACAATGGCGGGGCCTGGTACAATGGCATCCCGCACCTCAATGCGCCCTATCGGGGATGGAAGGCGACCTTTTTCGAGGGCGGCATCCGCACCCCCTTCTTCATGCGCTGGCCGGGCCATATCGCGCCGGGGTCGACGCGCGCCGACGTGACCGGGCATATCGACATCTATTCGACGATCGCCGCCGCGGCGGGGGCGAAGGTGCCGACCGATCGCATCGTCGACAGCCAGAATATCCTGGCCGGGCCGGCGCATCGCCAGGCGATGTACTGGCGTTCGGGCGATTATCGCGTCGTGCGTGCGGGCGACTGGAAATTGCAGGTGACGAAGCGGCCCGAAAAGGTTCGCCTCTATAATCTCGCCGTCGATCCGACCGAACAGCATGATGTGTCGGCGCAGGAGCCGCAGCGCGTCGCGCAGCTTCGCGCGATGATCGAGGCGCAGAACAAGGGGATGGCCAAGCCGATCTGGCCGGGGCTGATCGAGGGGCCGGTGCGGATCGACGTGCCGCTCAACGCGCCGTGGAAGGACGGGCAGGATTATATCTACTGGACCAATTGAACCGTCCGGTCGCCGCAGGAGGGAAGGGGTCAGCGTTCGATCTTGGTCACCAATATGACCGACGTCGTCGTGCGTTCGACCCCGTCGAGCAGGCCGATCTCGTCGATCAACTCGTTGAGCAGGGCGCTGTCCTCCGCCTCCAGCATCGCGATAATGTCATATTCGCCGCTGATCGCGTGGATCGCCTGAACCTGGGTGAAGCCGGCGAGGGCGGCCTCGACCTCGCGATGATAGCGCGGCAGCGTCTTGATCATCATATGGGCGCGGACGCGGCCGGCGGCAAAGGCTTGCCCCAGCCGCACCGTATAGCCCGCGACGATATTATCCTCTTCCAGCCGCGCGAGCCGCGAATAGACCTGGCCGCGCGAGATGCCGAGTTCCTTCGCAAGCTGTGCGATGGTCTGGCGCGCATCGTCGCGCAGCAGGGTGAGCAGGCGATCGTCGATCTCGTCGAGACTGACGGTCATCGGCGCCATCAGTCCGCCCATGCCTCGTCAGCGAAGATCGCCGTCTGTGGTTCCGCCCCGGCCGTCATCCGGCCACGATACATGCCAAGGTCGTTGAGCGCAAAGACCGGACGGCCGTCGGGGCCCATCGCGATCAGACCGCCGTCGCCGCCGATCGCACCGACCGCCGCGATGGTCGCCTGCGCCGCGTCGTTCAGGCTTTCGCCTTTCCACGCGACGCGGTCGCAGACCTGCCGCGCCGCGCTTTCGCGGATGAAATATTCGCCCGATCCCGTCGCCGAAACCGCGCATCGGCCGTTGCTGGCATAGGTGCCCGCGCCGATGAGCGGCGAATCGCCGATGCGGCCCCAGCGCTTGCCCGTCATGCCGCCGGTCGAGGTTGCGGCGGCGAGATTGCCGTCGGCATCGATCGCAACCGCGCCTACGGTGCCGAACAGGTGCGTCGGGTCGAGCGCCGCCTGATGCTTCTTGCGCCAGGCGAGCAGCTGCTGCCACCGCTGATCGGTCCGGAACCAGGCGGGGTCGACCTGTTCGAGCCCCTGTTCGACCGAGAAACGGTCGGCGCCGTCGCGCGCCAAGAGGACGTGCGGGCTCTTGTCCATCACCGCGCGGGCAAGGTCGATCGGGTGCCGGGTGCGCGTGACGCCCGCGACGGCACCGGCCTTGAGCGTGGCGCCGTCCATGATCGCGGAATCGAGTTCGTTGGTCCCCTCGGCGGTGAACACGGCGCCGCGGCCGGCGTTGAACAGCGGATTATCCTCGAGGACGCGCACCGCCGCCGCGACCGCGTCGAGCGCCGGGCCGCCCCTGTCGAGCACCGCCGATCCGGCGCGCAGCGCGGCGTCGAGGCCGGCGCGATAGGCGGCTTCCTTGTCGGGGGTAAGCGAGCCGGGCTTGATGACCCCGGCGCCGCCATGGATCGCGAGCGACCAGCGCGGCACCTCGACCAGTTCGCCCGCGCGCGCGGCATAGTTGCGCACGAACACAGGGGCATCGACGCGGCCCGAGGGCAAGTGAACGACCGAGCCCGGCCCGACCCCCGTCACCTTGACCCGCGGCGCATCGAGCGGCCTGCGGTCGCTGACGTCGCGCAGTCCCGATCCGTCGACGACCCAGGCATAGCCGTCGGGTACGGTTGCATAGATGCGCCCCGACCCGTCGGGTTCGACCGCGAGCGCGGCGCTTTCATCGACGCCGAGCCCGATCATCGCGGGCGCGTCGGCAGCGCGTCCGACCTGCGCCTTGGCGACGAAGGCGAAAAGGCGGCCGAGCCGGTCGCGTTCCTTGAAATGCGTATCGGTGACGACGCCCTTGAGCAGCGCCAGGTGCAGGAAATCGCCTTCGATGGTGTTCGCCGGGCCGAGCGGATCGGCGAGCGCCTCGGGGCTCTTGATGCTGCCGTCGTCCATCGCGCCATAGAGTTTTTCGCCCTGCATCGCGAGGCCGGCGCTGGTCCCGGCGAGCGGCTTGCCCGCCGCGACATGCGCGTCGATGATCTCGTTGACCGGCGTGCCGCGCCAGAAGCGCACGTAACGCGACTGATCGCCGCCGGCGATGAAGATGCCGTCGGCCTTGCGCAGCCGGTCGAGGATCTTCTTGTCGGTCGCTTGCGAACGCGCGTGGAAGACGAAGATTTCGACCGACTGGATGCCGCCGATGTCGCGATAGAATTCCTCGCCGATTTCCTTGCCGTAAGACGCGCTGAGGACGACGATGTGGCCCTTGCCGGCCTTGCCGAAGAACCACTTCATCGCGTCGATATTCCGGTCGCCTCCGCCCATCAGCAACAGCCCGCCCGATACCGGACCCGGCGTCGGCGTGTTCAGCGCGCCATAGACATAATGTTCGTAGGGCTGATCCTTCGCCGCCGCCGCAAGCGGTGCGGCGAAAAGGAGCGCGGACAGCAGCACGGCGACCCGTTTGAACAGTCTGATCGGCGGCATCGGCATATCTCCTTCGGCAACTTTGATCGATGGATGTTACATAATCGACACGCAAAATGACAATATGATTCCTGTTTTCGTCATAATGATTGAAATTTTCGGTCCGTTCTGGCTGATAGGGCGCGTCTCGTGACAGGGCATTGGGGGCGCCGATTCGCGCCGCAGACAGGATAGGGGCTTTTCGATGGAACATCTCGGCCGACGGTCGCTTCGCATCATTCTCGGGCTGGGCGTCTGCCTTCCCGCGCTCGCCACGCCGGCGCTGGCGCAGGAAACGTCGGACGAGGGCGCGGTGCAGGAGATCATCGTCACCGGTTCGCGCATTCCCACGATCAAGGATCAGGGGCCGTCGGCGGTCACGACCATCGATTCGGATGCGATCCGCGCCAACGGCTATACCAGCGTCCCCGAACTGCTCGCGGCGATGACGCAGAACAGCGGCGAGACGCAAAGCCCGCAGTCGGGAAGCAGCGCCGACTTCACCCCCGGCGCGCAGCAGGTCGACCTGCGCGGCCTTGGCCCCAACCATACGCTTGTGCTCGTCAACGGCCGCCGCATAGCCGATTTCCCGCTGCCTTATATCGGCCGCAGCAACTTCACCGACATTTCGAACATCCCGGTGGGGCTGATCGACAAGGTCGAGATATTGTCGGGCGCAGCCTCGGCCATCTATGGTTCGGACGCGATTGCGGGCGTCATCAACTTCAAGATGAAGGAAAATCTGGACGGCCTGACCCTCGACTATCGTCATGGCCGCACCCAGCATGGCGGCGGCATGTCGCATCGCTTCACCGCGACCGGCGGCTGGTCGACCGACCGTTTCAGCATCGCGGCCGGGATCGAATATCTCGACCAGCGTCCGCTGTGGGCTTATGATCGTTCGATCCAGGACAGCACCGACGACAGTCCCGGCAGCACGATCGCGCGCCGCACCTTCCTGCGCTACAGCATCGAGAACGACAGCTATATCGATCCGGGTCCGGCGGCCTGCGCCGGGGTTGCGAACCTCAACGGCGGTTCGACCATCTATACGTCGCGTCCGCGCTACGGCGATTATGATCCGGCGATCGACGATTATGGCCCCGGCTATTACTGCGGCAGCAAGACGTCGATCGGCTACGGCACGATCGTTTCGGGTCGCAAGGGCTTCAACAGCTTCGGCACGATGTCCTACGAGCTGTCGGACAATGCCAAATTGTTCGCCGACTTTCAGTTCGGGATCAGCAAGGTCCGGCTGATGTACGATGTCACGAGCTGGGCGTTCGAAAGCTCGTCGTCGAGTTCGGACAACAGTTTTTACAACGCGTTCGACGATACGATCGACGACTGGTCGCGCCAGTTTGCGCCGGAAGAAACCGGCGGGCTGGAAATGCAGCGCAGCAAGCAGACGACCTACAGCATCACGCCCGGTATCCGCGGCAATTTCGGCAATGCCTGGAATTACGAGGCATCGTTCAATTACAGCCGCTACCAGTCGGTCGTCCGCTGGCCCCAGATCGTCAATTCCAAGGCGATCGCTTTCTTTCTGGGCGAACAGCTGGGGGTCGACGAGGACAGCGGCTATCCGATCTTCAACGCCGATCCCGCGCGGCTCTACACCGCGCTGACGCCAGCCGAATATGACAGCATTTCGGCCGATACGGTCTATCGTCCGTATAGCTGGACCAGCAATTTGCAGGCGACGCTAACCAATGGCGAGCTGTTCCAGCTTCCGGCCGGTCCGGTCGGGGGCGCGGTGGTCGCCGAATATGGCAAGCAGGGCTATAATCTGCGCCCCGATCCGCTGGCGCTCACCGACTATTATTACAGCTGGAAGGACAGCGACGGCGCGGGCAAGCGCAGCCATGCCGCGATCGGCGGCGAAGTGCGCGTGCCGGTGCTCGATTTCGTGACGCTGACGGGTGCCGGCCGTTATGACACCTTCGGCTTTGCCGGCCGCGATGTCGGCAAATTCACCTATAATGGCGGGGTCGAAGTCCGACCGACGAGCAGCCTGCTGCTGCGCGCCGCCTATGGCACCGCCTTCCGCGCGCCCGACCTCCACTATGTCTTTACTGGGCCGGGCAATGTGCAGAGCAGCGTCGATGACTATTATCTGTGCGCGGTCGAAGAGCCCGACGAGGATATCGGCGATTGCAGCTATTCGGGGACCGGCGTCGTCGTGAACCGGACCGGCAACCGCAACCTCGACGCCGAAACCGGACGCACGCTGACGGGCGGCATCGTCTTTTCGCCGTCGAGCCGCCTCCATGTTTCGGTCGATTATTTCCGCGTGACGCTCGACAATCAGGTCGACGATCTCAGCATCGATACGCTGGCCCGGACCGAGGCGGATTGCAGCGTGCTGACCGAGGGCGGCACGCCCAAGCTCGATCCCAATTCGCCGACCTGTCAGGATGCCTTCGCGCGCATCACGCGCTTTGCCAGCGGCGGCAATGCGGGGCAGATCTCGTCGATCCGCGTCAATCCGATCAACATTGCGCGCGAAAGGACGAGCGGGATCGATATCGCTTTCCGCGGCAGCCTGCCGACCGGTATCGGCACCTTCACCCTGTCGCTCGCGCACAGCCATGTGTTCAAGCACAGCTTCCAGCAATATCCGGGCGATCCGTTCGTCGACAAGCTCGCGGTCGATAGCGGCTATTATCTGCCGCGCGACAAGTCGAACGGCAGCATTTCATATGAAAATGAGGGTTTTCAGCTGACCTTTTCGGGCACCCGCCTCGGCAAGCTGCCCAATTATGACGAGGATGCGTTCATCAAGGCGAGCTACCTCTTCAACGCGACCATGCAATATGATTTTACCGACCATCTGCGGGGCTCGCTGACGGTGCGCAACCTGTTCGACACGAACCCCGTCAAGGACCCGACCTGGTCGAGCTATCCCTATTACAACACCAGCTGGTTCGACAGCATCGGACGCAGCGTGTTCCTGCAGCTCACCTACAAATTGGGAGGATCGGCGCTCTGACCGGCCGCGGCGAGGGCGTGCTTCCGTCCCCGCCGCCATCCGCTTAGGCGCTTGTGAAACAAGGCGGACGCGCGTTAAGGGGGGCCATGGCTAATGGCACCGGTCCCCTTGGCGGCGGCAATGCGCGCCCGACGATGGCCGACATCGCGCGCGAGCTGGGCGTCGCGAAGATCACCGTTTCGCGCGCGCTTTCGGACAGCCCGACGGTCAAGGAAAGCACGCGCCGGCTGATCCGCGATACCGCCGAACGCATGGGCTACCGGCTCAATATTTCGGCGCGCAACCTGCGGCAGCAGCGCACCCGGACCATCGCCGTCGTCATCGAAATGGCCCCCTCGCACGACCGCCTGATGAGCGAACCGTATCCGCTCTCGCTGCTCGGCGGGATCATGCAGGAACTGACCGCGGCCGGACAGAATATGGTGCTGACGACGATCGAACTGTTCGCACAGCATCCGCCGTCGGCCGACGGGGTCATCCTGCTGGGGCAGGGTGTGCATGACGACGCCGCCGCGGCGATCGAGGCGACCGGGCTGCCGTATGTGGTCTGGGGCGCGGCGCACGGCCCGCCCGGACGCGTCGTCGTCGGCAGCGACAATCGCGCGGGCGGCCGGCTCGCCGCCGACTATCTGCGCGCGCGCGGGCGCCGCGCGCTGCTGTTCCTTGGTGAAACCCAGCATGGCGAGGTCGAGGATCGGCTCCAGGGCTTTGCCGACGCGCTGAAGGGCAGCGACGCCGCGGTGATCGACCGGATCGCCTGCGCCTTCACCGCCGCAGCGGGGCGCGAGGCGGTCGATCGGCTTCTGGCCGAGGGCACTGCCTTCGACGGCGTCTTCGCGGCGAGCGATGCCATTGCGATGGGCGCGATCGAAGCGTTGCAGGCGCGCGGCCTGTCCGTACCCGGCGACGTATCGGTCGTCGGCTTCGACGATTCCCCCGGCGCAGCGATCGTATCGCCGAAACTCACCACCATCCGGCAGGACTGGGCGGTCGGCGGCGAATTGCTCGCCAAGAAGGTGCTCGATCTCGTCGCGGGCAAGGGCGCCGATTCGCGCGCCATGAGCGTGGAACTGGTCGCACGCGAAAGCTGAATCACTGCGCGAATGCGCCGTAGTTCGCGCGACCTTTCCCGTAATGGTATCGATAACTTGACATCGATACCATTTCTGGATCAGAAGGCGGCTTCGATGGAGCGCGCGCCGGCCGAGCGTGCGCCGCGGGTGAGGATGACAGTGGCAATTTCCAGCGCAGCTTCCGATACGATGCGGCTTGTCCGGCACGGCGGCGACGCCGTCGGCGATCGGGCGGCCGCGCTGTTCGCGCTCGCCAACGGCCTGGTCGGCGTCGAGGGCGTCGCCGACGAATGCGCCGCCGCGCCCTGCGCCTATCTTCCCGGCGCCTATGTCAGCCGCCCGATCGACTATCATGAAAGTTTTCCCGGCTACGCGACCGCGACCGACACGCGGATCAAATGCCCGAGCCCGGTGGCCCTGCGCCTGCGGATCGACGGCGCGCCGGTCGATTTTGCTGCTGCCGAGCGCCTCGAAGCCGAGAGCCTGCTCGATCTTGCTTCGGGACAGCTTCGCCGCCGCACCCGCTGGCGTCTCGCCGATGGCCGGACGATCGAGATTGCGGCCGTTCGCATCGTTCCGCTGGACGGCGATGCCTGCGTCGCGACGCGCCTGTCGGTCTCGCCGGTGGATTTCGCCGCGACGATCGAGATTGATCTGGTCTTCGGCACCGATGCCGATCGCGGCAGCGCCGATGCCGCCGACGATCCGCGTATTTCCGGGCGGCTACGGCCGGTCTGGACCGTTCAGCCTTTCGAACCGGGCGACACCCCTTCCGTGGTCCGGTTTGCCCAGGGTGCCGTCGAACTCGCCTATCGCCAGCGGGTCGCCAGCATCGATGCGCCGGTGGTGCGCATCGACGGCGGCCATATGGTGCGCGGCGCGTTGGTCGCCGGCGGCACGCTGAGCGTCGACCGGGTGGTCGCCATGACCTGCACCCGCGGCCACCCGGTCGACATCGCTGCGCTGCCCGAACCGCAGCCGTTCGACGCCATTGCGGCGGCGCAGCAGCGCGCGGTCGACCAATTGTGGGCGCATGCCGATTTTGCGATCGCGGGCGACGACGCGCTGGCGCAGGCGCTGCGTTTCGACCTGTTCCAGCTCCACCAGTCGGCCAGCCGCGACCCGGAACACAGCATCGCGGCCAAAGGGCTGTCGGGCGAAGGCTATGAGGGCCATTATTTCTGGGACGCCGAATCCTTCATGCTCCCGGTGCTGGCGCTCCAGATGCCCGACCGGGCGCGCACCCTGCTGCAATATCGTATCGGCAAGCTTGCGGCGGCGCGGGCGCATGCGCGCGGCATCGGCCATGCGCGCGGCGCGCTCTATCCGTGGCGGACGATCGGCGGGGCCGAATGTTCGTCGCACTATCCGACGGGGTCGGCGCAATATCATATCAACGGCGACATCGCGCATGGCGTCGCTTTGTATGTCGCAGCGACGGGCGATAGCGACTTCCGCCGTGCCGCGGCCGAAATGCTGTTCGAAACCGCGCGCATCTGGCCCGAGATCGGTGCCTTCGACCCGCGCCGCGGCGGTGCCTTTTGCATCTATGGCGTGACCGGGCCCGACGAATATTCGGCGCTGGTCGACAATGATTATTACACCAACGCGATCGCGGCGCGCCACCTTGCCTATGCTGCCGACACCGCCGACTGGCTGGCGCACACCGATCCCGAGGCCTTCGCGGCGCTGGCGCAGGCCATCGGCCTCGACGCCGAAGAAGTCGCGATGTGGCGCCGCGCCGCCGAGGCGATGTGGTTGCCGGTCGATGCAGAGGCCGGGGTAAGCCCGCAGGACGACGCCTTTCTGGGACGCCCGAAGCTGGCTGATCTGGCACCGCTCGACGAGCGCGGGCCGCTGCTGATGCGCTATCACCCGATGATCCTGTTCCGGCACCAGATCGCCAAGCAGGGCAATGTGCTGCAGGCGATGGCGATGGATCTCGTGTCGTTGCCGCTCGCGCTGCAGCGGCGCAATTTCGACTATTACAGCCGCGTCACCGCGCATGATTCGACATTGTCGTCGGTCGCCTTCGCGATCGTGGCGGCGCGGCTCGGCGAAGATGCGGAGGCGCTCGATTTCCACCGCGAGGCCGCCTTCGTCGATCTGGAAAATCGCCACGGCAACACCTCGCACGGCCTGCATATGGCGGCGTTGGCGGGAAGCTGGCTGGTGCTTGCGCACGGTTGGGGCGGCCTGCGGCTCGGCGGCGATAGCCCCGCCTTCGCGCCGCGCATCCCGGCCGGGTGGACGCGCTATCATTTCCGCTTGATGTGGCGCGGCAGCGTGATCGAGGTTGCGATCGATGCCGAAGGGGCGACCTATCGCCGCCTGTCGGGCGCGCCGGTCGAGATTGTCGATCACGGCCGCCCGGTTCGTCTTGCCGACGCGGCGGTCCGGATGGCGCGCCCGGCGGTGCAGGGCGTGATCTTCGACCTCGACGGCGTGCTGACCGATACGGCCGAGGATCATTATCATGCGTGGCAGGCATTGGCCGACCAATATGGCTATGCCTTCGACCGCGCCGCCAACGACCGGCTGAAGGGCGTCGATCGCGCGGGATCGCTGCGCCTTATCCTGGACGGCGCGGGCGCGTCGGTCGACGACGCGCGCTTCGAGGCGATGCTTGCAGAGAAGAATGCGCTCTACCGCGCGCGGCTGACCGCTTATTCGCCCGCCAATCTGTTCGACGGCGTGCGCGCGCTTTTCGCGGCGCTGCGCGGGGCGGGCATCAAGATCGGCCTCGCCTCGGCGAGCCGCAATGCCGGCGACGTCGTTCGATTGCTCGGCATCGCCGACCAGTTCGATTTCATCGCCGACGCGGGCGCGATCGCGGCGAACAAGCCCGCGCCCGACATATTCCTGGCCTGTGCCCACGGCATGGGCCTCCCCCCGGAACGCTGCATCGGTATCGAAGATGCGCAGGCCGGAATTTCGGCCATCCATGCGGCGGGCATGGTGGCGATTGGCATCGGGTCTGAAGAGGCGCTGCCCGACGCCGACGTGCATGTCCCCGCCATCGGGGCGCTTTCGGTCGACCAGATCCTGTCAGCAGAACGGGAAGCGGCGAGCGCGGGCAACCTTTCAAAGAAAACAGGATAAGTGGAGGAACAGCCATGTTGAAACGGACCTATCTGCTCTCGTCGATCGCGCTCATCGCGCTGCCGGCGGCGGCCCATGCCCAGGAAGCGCCTCAGCCTGCCGACGATGCGGCAGGCAATGAAATCGTCGTCACCGGCACCGCCGGCGGCGGGGTCAGCCGCCAGGCCGCGGCCTTTGCGATCACCAGCATTTCGGCCGATGCCATCGAACAGGCTGCGCCGAACAGCACCGCCGACCTGCTGAAGGTGGTGCCGGGCGTCATGGCCGAAAGCTCGGGCGGCCAGAACGGCGCCAACATCTTCGTGCGCGGCTATCCGTCGGGCGGCGACGCCGAATTCGTCACGCTGACGACGCAAGGCGTGCCCTTCTTCTCGCCGCCGACGCTGTCGTTCCTCGAAAACACACAGCTTATCCGCATCGACGAAACGATCGCGCGGGTCGAGGCGGTGCGCGGCGGCACCGGCGCGCTGTTCGCCAACGGCCAGCCCGGGCTGACCGTCAACTTCGTCCAGAAAGAGGGCGGCCCCGAATTCGAAGGGTTGGTGAAGGCCAGTGTCACCGATTTCGGCGACGTGCGCGGCGACCTGCGCCTGTCGGGTCCGCTCGGCGACAACACGACCTTCATGGTCGGCGGCTATTATTCGAGCGGCCACGGCATCCGCAATCCGGGCTTCACCGCCGAAAAGGGCGGGCAGATCACCGCCAATATCCGCCATGACCTCGACAAGGGTTCGATCCTCGTCTTCGCCCGCTACCTCAACGATCATGGCCAGTGGCTGCTGCCGATTCCGGTGATCCGCGACGGCGACAAGGTGCGCCAGTTCGGCAATATCGACCCCGGCACCGGCGTGATCGCCGGCCCCGAAACGCGCCTGTCGGTGCTTCCCGACGGCACGCGCGCCGACCTTGGCGACGGCCGCGGTGCCACGCTGATCAACCTCGGCACCAATTTCGATTACGAGATCGGCGACGGGCTCCAGCTGCGGTATCGCGCGAGCTACCTGAAGGGCGATGCCGATACGACCGGGCTGGTTCCGGCGAGCACCGCGATGTCGGCCGCCGACTATGCGGCGAGCCTCGGCAGCACGATCGGCAGCCTGACCTATGTCAATGGCGGCGATGCGGTCGCCAATGCGGGCAGCCAGCAGGTGATCCGCGCCGGCACCTGGATCGTGCGCAAGCAGATCGAGGATTTCACCAACGACCTCAACGTCGAATGGGACAGCGGCAACAACAAGTTCACGCTGGGCGCCTATTTCTCCGACTTTTCGTCGAAGGACCAGTGGAACCTCGGCAACATCCAGCTGCTGACCGCCGAAAACAACGCGCGGCTGCTCAACCTGACGCTCGCCGATGGCCGCGTCGTGACCGATCGCGGCTTTACGCAAGGCAGCTTCTTCAACGTCAACGCCGCCTATGACGGCCGCGAATATGCCTTTTATGCGGTCGACGAGTTCCAGATCACGCCCGAACTGCGCTTCGACGCGGGCCTGCGCTATCAGCATTACAAGGCAACGGGCACGCTGGAAAACAATGCGACCGTGCTCGACGCCGATGGCGACCCGAACACGCTTTACGACCAGAATGTCGCGGTGCTCGACGGCACCTTCCGCAATATTTCGTACAGCAAGGGCGCCTGGTCGTGGACGGCGGGCCTGAACTACGACTTCTCGTCGTCGGTCGGCGCCTATGTCCGTTACAATCGTGGCAACACCAATCCCTTCTTCGACAATCTGCGCGACGGCATCCGCGTCTCGCCGCGCGTCGACAATTTCGAAGGCGGGGTGAAGGTGCGGACCGACATGCTGTCGCTCTATGCCACCTTGTTCCACACCAAGTTCGAAGGCCTTGTCACCACCGTCATCCAGAATGGCGCTCCGCAGGCGTCGATCGGCGGCGCGCGCAGCACGGGTGTCGAACTGGAAGGACAGCTTCGGCCGGTCGACAATTTCACGCTCGCCTTCTCGGGCACGTGGCTCAATGCCAAATATCGGGACTTCTTCACCAACAATGGTGCGACCGACCTCAGCGGCAACCGCGTCCAGCGGCAGCCGAAGTGGCAATGGCGCGTGACCCCGGCCTATGAACTGCCGTTCGGCAACGACGGCAAGGTCGGCGTCTATTCGACCTTCACCTATATCGGCGATCGTTTCTCGGACACCGGCAACACCCAGTCGCTGCCGCATTATTTCAAGATCGATGCCGGCGTGACGGTCGACGTCAACCGTGCGCTCAGCTTTGCGGTCACCGCCGACAATCTGACCAACGAGATCGGTCTGACCGAAGGCGATCCGCGCACGCTGGGCCAGAATACGGCTGAAGTGCTGAACGCCCGTCCGATTCTGGGCCGGTCGTTCCGCTTCAGCGCCGCCTATAAATTCTAGGTCATCCCTCCCTGGGTGGTCGCGGCCTCTTCGCGACCACCCCTCTTTGCGGCAAAGGACTTGGCATGGCCCGCACGCGTTTGATTGCCGCAATGATTCTGACCTATGTCGCCTTCGCGATGCTGCTCAACAGCGTCGGGACGGTGATCCTGCAGTCGATTTCCAGCTTTCATGTCACGAAGCCCGAGGCGAGCACGCTCGAAGGTTTCAAGGATATCACGATTGCGATCGTTTCCTTCCTGACCGCGAGCTATCTGCCGCGCATCGGCCTCCGCAACGCGCTGATCGGGGCGCTGCTGCTCGCGATCGCGGCCTGTACGGTCATGCCGCTCGCGGGAAGCTTTGGCGCGGCGCAATTGCATTTCGCGATGGTCGGCGCGGCCTTCGCGGTCGCGAAAGTCGTCGTCTATTCGATGATCGGCCTCGTCACCGACGACGCGCGGCACCACGCAAGCCTGACCAGCCTGATCGAAGGCATGTTCATGGTCGGCGTGCTGTCGTCTTATTGGGTATTCAGCGCCTTCATCGACCCGACGGGCCTGCGCTGGCTCAACGCCTATTGGGTGCTGGCGGTGATCCCGGCGCTGGCGCTCGCCTTCATCCTGTCCGCATCGCTCGACGAGCGCCGCACCCATGCGGGGGAGGAGGCCGCCGATGAACAGGGGCCGCCGCTCGTCGCGATGCTGCGGCTCGCGGCGCTGCCGCTGGTGCTCGTCTTCATCGTCTGCGCCTTTGTCTTTGTCCTGATCGAGCAGGGGATCGGCACCTGGCTGCCGACCTTCAACAACGAGGTGCTGCACCTGCCGGCGCAGATGAGCGTCCAGGCCGCGAGCCTGTTCGCGGCGTGCATCGCGCTCGGCCGTTTCGGCGCCGGCGCGGTGATGGCGCGCTTCGACTGGTATCCGGTCCTGAATGTCTGCCTGGCCGTGCTCGCGGCGCTGATCATCCTCGTGCTGCCGCTCGCCGATGGCCTGCGTCCGGTGCCGATCGAAAGCTGGCGCGATGCGCCGGTCGCGGCCTTCCTCTTTCCGATGATCGGCTTCGCGCTCGCGCCCATTTATCCGACGATCATTTCGGTGATGCTGAGCGCGATGCCGAACCGGCATCACCCGTCGCTGATGGGGCTGGTCGTCGTCTTTTCGGCGCTTGGCGGCACGACGGGGTCGCTGATTACCGGCGCGCTGTTCGCGCATCTCGACGGGCGCACCGCCTTCACGCTGATGCTGGTGCCGACGGCCCTGCTCGCCGCCGGCCTGTTCCTGCTCCGCCGCCGCATCCGTGCCAGCGAAACGGCGACAGCGCAGCCCGCCTAACCGAGCGAGGGCAGGTCGAGTCCCTTTTCGCGCGCGCAGTCGATCGCGATGTCATAGCCCGCGTCGGCGTGGCGCATGACGCCGGTGCCGGGGTCGTTCCACAGCACGCGTTCGAGCCGCCTGGCCGCTTCGGGGGTGCCGTCGGCGACGATCACCATGCCGCTGTGCTGCGAAAAGCCCATGCCGACGCCGCCGCCGTGGTGCAGCGACACCCATGTCGCGCCGCTCGCGGTGTTGAGGAGCGCGTTGAGCAGCGGCCAGTCGCTGACCGCGTCCGACCCATCGCGCATCGCTTCGGTTTCCCTGTTGGGCGAGGCGACCGATCCCGAGTCGAGATGATCGCGGCCGATGACCACGGGCGCCTTGAGTTCGCCCGACGCCACCATCTCGTTGAATGCGAGCCCAAGCCGGTGACGATCGCCGAGCCCGACCCAGCAGATGCGCGCGGGGAGGCCCTGGAAGTGAATTTTCTCGCGCGCCATGTCGAGCCAGTTGTGCAGATGCGCGTCGTCGGGCAGCAGTTCCTTCACCTTGGCGTCGGTCTTGTAGATGTCCTCGGGATCGCCCGACAGCGCCGCCCAGCGGAACGGACCGATGCCGCGGCAGAAGAGCGGGCGGATGTAAGCGGGAACGAAGCCGGGGAAATCGAAGGCATTTTCGACGCCCTCGTTCTTCGCGACCTGCCGGATATTATTGCCATAGTCGGTCGTCGGCACGCCCGCGGCCTGAAAATCGAGCATCGCGCGGACGTGCACCGCCATCGACGCCTTGGCCGCCTTTGCGACCGCCTGCGGGTCGCTTTCGCGCTTCTCCATCCACTCGGCGACGCTCCAGCCGATCGGGAGATAGCCGTTCACCGGGTCGTGCGCGCTCGTCTGGTCGGTCAGAAGGTCGGGGCGGATGCCGCGGGCGAACAGGTCGGGCAGGATTTCGGCGGCGTTGCCGAGCAGGCCGACCGACACCGGCTTTTTGTCGGCGCAGCTTTTTTCGATGATCGCCATCGCTTCCTCGATCGTCTGCGCCGCGACGTCGAGATAGCCGGTGCGCAGCCGCATCTCGATCCGGCTCGGCTGGCACTCGATCGCGAGGCACGATGCGCCGGCCATCACCGCCGCGAGCGGCTGTGCACCGCCCATGCCGCCAAGCCCGGCGGTGAGCAGCCATTTGCCCGCGAGGTCGCCGTCATAATGCTGGCGCCCCATTTCGACGAAGGTTTCGTAGGTGCCCTGCACGATGCCCTGCGTGCCGATATAGATCCACGATCCCGCGGTCATCTGCCCGTACATGGCGAGCCCGCGCTTATCGAGTTCGCCGAAATGCTCCCAATTCGCCCAATGCGGGACGAGGTTGCTGTTCGCGATCAGCACGCGCGGCGCGTCGGGGTGGGTGCGAAAGACCCCGACCGGCTTGCCCGACTGGACAAGCAGCGTTTCGTCGCCTTCGAGTCGCTTCAGCGTCTCGACGATGCGGTCATAGCTTTCCCAGTCGCGCGCGGCGCGGCCGATGCCGCCATAGACGACCAATTCCTCGGGGCGTTCGGCAACGTCGGGATGAAGATTGTTCATCAGCATGCGCAGCGGCGCTTCGGTCAGCCAGCTCTTGGCGTTGAGCCGGTCGCCGGTCGGCGCCTTGATGACGCGGCTGTTGTCGAGGCGGGTCATGGATATCCTTTCGCAAAATCGAGGGTCGCGGCGATCACTTGCTGCAGCGTCGGCAGGATCGCGGGATCGGAGTGGAGCGGGCTTGGCCAGTTGCCGGGGTCGAAAGACGCCGGTTCGACCATATAGCCGCGCTGGGCGAGCTCCATCTGGATCGCGTGGATGCCCGCGTCGGGGTGGCCGTAATGGCGCGTTGTCCAGCCGCCCTTGAAGCGGCCATTGACGACATGGCTGTGGCCGCTCGCGGCGCAGATGCTTGCAACCACGGTTTCCAGCTCGGGTGCACAGGTCGCGCCGCCGTTGGTGCCGATGTTGAATTGCGGCAATTCGCCGTCGAACAGGCGCGGCACATGGCTGCGGATCGAATGGGCGTCGTAAAGAATGACCTTGCGATGCTGCGCCTTCAGTCGCTCGATCTCTGCCGCGATCGCATCGTGATACGGGCGGTGATAGAGGCCCAGCCGACGGACGACTTCGGTCTCGTCGGCCGCGCCGAAGCGATAGAGCGGGTCGCCGTCGAAGGTCGTCGTCGGGCAGAGCTCGGTCGTCGCTTGCCCCGGATAGAGCGAGGCGCCCGACGGATCGCGGTTCATGTCGATCACGCTGCGCGAGATCGCGGTCGCGATCGTCGTTGCGCCCAGATCGCGCGCGAAGGCGTAAAGATCGGCGATCCACCAGTCGGTATCGAACTGCGCGCGCCATGGCGAGACGAACTGATCATCGAGGCCCGCAAGATCGGTGCCGCCGTGCGGGAAGGCGACGATCAGCGGGGCGTCGCCGCGGTGGATGCGCAGCCAGTCCATCAGCCGATCCCCGGCAGCTCCGCGGCCACCGCGGCGGCGAGGCTGCCGGTGCGGATCAGCGCGGTCGCGGCTTCCATATCGGGATGGAAATGCCGGTCGTCGTCGAGCGTGGGGACGACCGCGCGCAGATGCCCGCGCGCCGCCTCGAGCGCGGCGCTCGATGTCAGCGGGGCGTGGAAGTCGATGCCCTGACAGGCCGCGAGCAATTCGATGCCGATCACTGCGCTGACATTGTCGGCCATGTCGAGCAGGCGCCGCGCGCCGTGCGCCGCCATCGAGACATGATCCTCCTGATTGGCCGAGGTCGGGATCGAATCGACGCTGGCGGGATAGGCGCGCTGCTTGTTCTCGCTGACCAGCGCGGCGGCGGTGACCTGCGGGATCATGAAGCCCGAATTGAGGCCCGGCCGCGGGGTGAGGAAGGCGAGCAGGCCCGACAGCGCAGGGTCGACGAGCATCGCGATGCGCCGTTCGGCGATCGACCCGATCTCGCACAGCGCCAGCGCGATCATGTCGGCGGCGAAGGCGACGGGCTCGGCGTGGAAATTGCCGCCGGACAGCGCCTCGTCGCTATCGGCGAAGATCAGCGGATTGTCCGAAACGCCATTGGCCTCGATGCGCAGCGTCGTGCCGGCCTGCCGCAGCAGATCGAGCGCCGCACCCATCACCTGCGGCTGACAGCGGAGGCAATAGGGGTCCTGCACGCGCGGATCGTCTTCGGCGTGCGAGGCGCGGATCGCCGAACCCGCCATCAGGCCGCGCAGCGCATCGCCGACCTCGCGCTGCCCCGCATGACCGCGCAGCGCATGGATGCGCGCGTCGAACGGCGCGTCGGAGCCTTTGGCGGCTTCGGTCGAGAGCGCGCCGGTGATCAGCGCCGACTGGAACAGCGTTTCGGCGCGGAACAGCCCGGCGAGGGCGTTCGCGGTCGAAAATTGCGTGCCGTTGAGCAGCGCCAGGCCCTCTTTGGGGCCGAGCTCGAGCGGTGCCAGATCGGCGGCGGCAAGGGCCTCGGCCGCGGGCAATATCTTGCCGCCGACCGCGATCGCGCCGACGCCGATCATCGCGGCCGCCATATGCGACAGCGGGGCGAGGTCGCCGCTTGCGCCGACCGAGCCCTGCGACGGGACGACGGGGGTCAGACCCTTGGCCAGCATCGCTTCGAGCAGTCCGACCGTTTCGCGCCGTACCCCCGAGGCGCCGACGCCGAAGCTGGCGAGCTTGAGCGCCATCATCAGGCGGATGACGGGCGTGGGCGAAGCGACGCCGGTGCCGGCGGCGTGGCTGAGCACGATGTTGCGTTGCAGGATCGACAGCTCGTCGTCGGCGATCCGGACGCTCGCCAGCTTTCCGAAGCCCGTGTTGATGCCATAGACCGGCGCGCCGCGCGCGACGATGCGCGCGACCGCCGCGGCGCTGGCGTCGATCGCGTCCCAGGCCGGCGCAGTGAGCCGCGCCGCCGCGCCTTCGTAAATGGCCCGCCAGTCGGCCAGCGTCATGCCGCCCGGCGTGATGACAATCTGCGTCACGTCGTCTGTCCCATCCATATCCGCTGGTGCAGCGGGTTGAGGCCCATGCGGCCGACCAGATCGGACGGCCGTTCGATATCCCAGATCGCAAGGTCGCAGCGCTTGCCCGCCTCGATCGTGCCGATGCTGCCCGACAGGCCGAGCGCCTGCGCCGCATGGCGCGTGACGCCGAGCAGGCATTCGTCGGTGGTGAGCCCGAACAGCACCGCGCCCATGTTCATCGTCAGCAGCAGCGAGGTGAGCGGCGAGGTGCCGGGATTGCAATCGGTTGCGAGGGCGATCGGCACGCCCGCCGCGCGCAGCGCCGCCACCGGCGGCAGCTTCGTTTCGCGAAGGAAGTAAAAGGCGCCGGGCAGCAGCATCGCGACCGTTCCCGCATCGCGCATTGCGGCAATTCCCGGTTCGTCGAGATATTCGAGATGATCGGCCGACAGCGCGCCATGCCGCGCGGCGAGCGCCGCGCCATGCTGGTTGGAAAGCTGCTCGGCGTGGAGCTTGACCGGCAGGCCACGCGCGGCGGCGGCGGCGAACATCCGTTCGGTCTGCGCGGGCGTGAAGCCGATATTTTCGCAAAAGGCGTCGACGGCATCGGCGAGTCCTTCGGCCGCGATCGCGGGCAGTATCTGCTCGCACAGCAGGGCGATATAGCCGTCGGCGTCGCCCACAAATTCACCCGGCAGGGCATGGGCGCCGAGAAAGGTCGTCCGCACCGTGACCGGGCGCGCGTCGCCCAGCGCCCGCGCTGCGCGGAGCATCTTCGCTTCGTCGGTCAGGGTCAGGCCATAGCCCGACTTGATCTCGATCGTCGTGACGCCCTCCGCGATCAGCGCGTCGAGGCGCGGCAGCGCGCTCTGGACCAGCGCCGCCTCGCTCGCCGCGCGCGTCGCCGCCACCGTCGAGGCGATGCCCCCGCCCGCGCGCGCAATCTCTTCATAGGACGCGCCCTTCTGGCGCAGTTCGAACTCGGCGATGCGGTCGCCCGCGAAGACCAGATGGGTGTGCGCGTCGATGAGCCCGGGGGTTATCCAGCGACCGCCGCAATCGATGACATCGGCGGCATCGGGGGCATCCGCCGCGGCGCCGGCGAAGGCGATCCGGCCGTCGCGCATGCCGATCGCGCCGACCTCGACGACGCCGAGACCGGGCAGGTCGGCGCGCATCGTGGCGAGACGGGCGTTGGTCCACAGGCGATCGCAGCGCATGCCCTCTCCTCCGGCTTGTGGCATCGACTCAATAATGTATATACATAAATCCGAACGCGGAAGATTGTCCAGACGGGATGAGGCGATGGCGCTTTGGTGCGAACAGGCTTGGCTGGCGGAGGGTTGGGCAGAGAATGTCCGGCTGACGATCACCGACGGCCATATCGGTGCGATCGAGGTGGCGGCGCCGCCGCAGCCGAGCGACGACCGGCATGCTATCCTGATCCCCGGTCTGCCCAATTTGCACAGCCATGCCTTTCAGCGCGGCATGGCGGGCCTCGCCGAGCGCGCGGGCGAAGGCGACGACAGTTTCTGGACGTGGCGCGAAGTCATGTATCGCTTCGTCGATCGCCTCGATCCCGACGGTATGCGCGCGATCGCCGCGCTCGCTTATGCCGAAATGCTGGAGAGCGGCTTTACCCGCGTCGGCGAATTTCATTATCTGCATCAATCGCCTGACGGCCGGCCCTATGGCGATGTCGCGGCGATGGCACAGGCGATTGCGGCTGCGGCCGATGAAACGGGGATCGGGCTGACCCTGCTTCCCGTCTTCTATGCCCATTCGGGGTTCGGCGGCGCGGCGCCCACTGCGGCGCAGCGGCGCTTCGTCAACGACCTCGACAGCTATGCCGCGTTGCTCGAAGCGTCGCGTGCCGCGGTTGCGGGACTGGGTGATGCCATCGTCGGCGTCGCGCCGCACAGCCTGCGCGCGGCGACCGCCAGCGAACTGACCGCAGTTGCAGCAATGGCGGCCGGCGCGCCGGTGCATATCCATATCGCCGAACAGATGGCCGAGGTCGAGGCGTGCCAAGCCTGGAGCGGCGCCCGGCCTGTCGAATGGCTGATGGCGAACGCCGAGGTCGGCGCCGGCTGGTGCCTCGTTCACGCGACGCATGTCACCGAAGCCGAATGGCGCGCGATCGCGCAGAGCGGGGCCGTCGTCGGGCTGTGTCCGATTACCGAAGCCAATCTTGGCGACGGTCTGTTCCCGGCACGCGACTTTCAGGCGGGCGGTGGCCGCTTCGGGGTCGGCTCGGATTCCAATGTCGAGATCGACGCGGCGGCCGAACTGCGCCTGCTCGAATATGGTCAGCGGCTGGCGCATCGCGGCCGCAATCTGCTCGCGGGCGGTGCGGGGCGTTCGACCGGCGCCGCGCTCCACCAGGCGGCGCAGGCGGGCGGGGGACAGGCACTGGGGCAGGCGGGGCACGGCATTGCGACCGGCGCGGCGGCCGATCTTGTCAGCCTGACTGCGGCCGACCCCGCGCTCGCCGGGCGGCGCGGCGATGCGATCCTCGATAGCTGGATCTTCGGGCGAGGCGGCCGCTTGGTCGACTGCGTCTGGCACCGCGGCGTCCAATGCGTCGCGGGCGGCCGCCATGTTGCGCGCGCGGCGATCGACGCGCGCTATCGGGACGCGATGCAGGCGCTGCTCGCATGAAGCAGAGCGGCGCTCTCCATGCGCAGATCCGCCGCGATATCGAGGCGCGGATCATGTCGGGCGAATGGAAGCCCGGCGACCGCATCCCCTATGAACATCAATTGATGGCGACCTATGGCTGTTCGCGGATGACCGTGAACCGGGCGCTGCGCGCCTTGGTCGAGGCGGGGCTGATCGAAAGCCGCAAGCGCGCTGGCACCTTCGTTTCGCACCCGCGTATTCATCGCGCCGCGCTCGAAATTCCCGACATCCGCGACGAGGTGGCGCAGCAGGGTGAGGATTATCGGCTCGACCTCGACCGCCGCGAAATTCGCGCAGCGAACGAGGAGGATCGGCGCCTGCTTCAGATCGACGGCGGGTCGGTGCTCGCGATCGAGTGCCGCCACCATGCCGGCGGGCGGCCCTATGCGCTCGAGAGGCGCCTTATCAATCTGGCGGCAGTGCCCGGCGCGGCCGAGGTCGATTTCGCGGTCGAGCCGCCGGGATCGTGGCTGCTCGCGCATGTTCCTTGGACCGAGGCCGAGCATCGCATCACCGCGGTCAACGCCGGGGCGAAGGAACTGGTCGCGCTCGGCATCGCGGCGGGCGCGGCCTGCATGGCGCTCGAACGCTGGACGTGGCGCGGCGCCGAGCGCATCACCTATGCGCGGCAGGTCTATCCGGGCGACCGCTACGCGCTCGTCGCGCATTTTCGGCCCTGAAGAGGAATGGTCATGGATTTTTCGCGTCTCGAAACCAGCAGCAAGATCGGCGATGGCTGGCGCTATCCGGCGGCGGAGCCGCGGCGCAGCGGCTGGCTGGACGTCGATGCCGAGGCGGGGCACCGCATCTATTGGGAGGAATATGGCGCCGCGGGCGGCGAGCCGGTGATGGTTCTTCACGGCGGGCCGGGCGGCGCCTGCTCGCCCGAGATGGCGCGCTTTTTCGATCCGGCGCGCTATCGCATCATCCTGTTCGACCAGCGCGGCTGCGGCAAGAGCGAGCCCAATGTCGCCGCCGCCGGCCCCGCCGCGGCGCTGCGCCACAATGATACGCCGCACCTGATCGACGACATCAACCGGCTGCGCGATGCGCTGGACATCGCGGGGCCGATGCATGTGTTCGGGGGCAGCTGGGGCAGCACGCTCGCCATGGCCTATGCCATCGCCTTTCCGCAGCATTGCGCCAGCCTGATCCTGCGCGGCATCTTTCTGGGATCGGCCGAGGATCTTGACTATCTGTATCAGGGCAATGCTGCGACCTGGCACGAGGCGCCCTATGCGCTGACCGCGCCCGGCGCCTATATCAACTATCCTGACGAATGGGCCGAACTGCTCGGCGTGCTGTCGGTCGCCGAACGGCGCGATGTGATGGCGTCGTACAAGGCGATCTTCGACATGGTGCCGCAGACCGACGCCGAACGCGAGCGGCAGCTGCATGCCGCGCTCGTCTGGTCGCTGTGGGAAGGGACGATCTCCAACCTGATTCCCGAACATGGCGCGACCGGCAAGTTCGGCGATGCCGACTTCGCGCTATGCTTTGCGCAGATCGAGGCGCATTTCTTTGCAAACGACCTGTTTCTGGAACCCGGTCATCTGATCGGCGGCGCGTCTACGCTTGCGTCCATCCCCGTGCATATCGTCCACGGCCGCTTCGATGAGGTGTGTCCGCTGACGCAGGCGTCGCGGCTGGTCGCGGCGCTGCGCGACGCGGGGCGCGAGCCCGCCACTTACGTCGTCACCAATGCGGGACACAGCGCGATGGAGCGCGAAAATGCGCTCGCGCTGACCGCGATCATGGACGGATTGCCGCCGCTGCGCTGAATTATGTCGACAGCAGCGCGAGGATGACGCCGCCGACAACCAGCAGCAGCCCCAGCGTCTCGTGCCAGCGGACGGGCTCGCGCAGATAGAAATGCGCAAAGGCGATGGTGAACACCACCTCGACTTGCCCGACGACGCGGACCAGTGCCGCGGGGGCGGCGGCGAAGCCGGTGTACCAGCACGCCGATCCGAGCGCCGATAGCAGCCCGACCTGCGCCGAGGAGCGCCACGTCCGGCCGACCGCGGCGAGCGTTTCGCGGTCGCGCGCGATGATCCACGCAAGATGCAGCGCGCTTTGCATCGCCATCACCACGACGAGGGTGACGAGCGCCGATCCCACCGTATCGACGCCCTGCAGCTCGGCGGTGGCAAGCTTTATCGCGACCGCGGCGCAGGCGAACATCGACCCCGCGCCGAGCCCGAACAACGCGGCCGGCTGACCAAGCGAGCCCGCAATTTCGCGCAGCGTCAGCCCGCGTCCCGCAAGCGCGAGGATCAGCACCCCGGCGACCCCTGCAACGATACCCGCCCAGGCAAGCAGCGGCAGATGTTCGCCGAGGAACAGCGCGGTGACGAGCGCCGCCTGCACCGCTTCGGTCTTGGAAAAGGCGGTGCCGACGACAAAGCCGCGATGGCCGAAGGCGGTGATGAGCAGGATGGTCCCCGCCATCTGGGTCACCGCGCCGACCGCCGACAGGCCGGCGAAGGCGAGGCCGAGCGGTGGCAGCCCCGCATGGCGCGCGCCGAGCCAGGCGGCCGCAAAGGCGAGCGCGAAGGGCAGGCCGTAGAGGTAGCGCACCAGCCCCGCGCCGCTGACGCTCAGTTCGGCGCGCAGCCGCTGCTGCAGCGCAGTGCGCCACGCCTGAAAGAGCCCGCCGAACAGCGAGGCGGGAAGCCAGATGGGATTCATGCGGCGACGTCAGGCAGGCTGATTATACATCTCCGTCGGCCCGGGATATTCGCGGCCGTCATCTTCGCCCACCTCGCGTGCGACCAGCGCGTTGACCATTTTGTTGAGCCGCAGCACATTCGCCTTCTGCTTGGGATCGTACGCCAGATTGACGATCTCGCCCGGGTCGGCGTGGGTGTCGTATAGCTCGAGATCGTTCATCGCGGCCAGCGTCTTCCAGTCGGTCGGCGTGTGATGATGCGCCGGCGCGAAATAGCGCGCGAATTTGTAGCGGCCGTCATGGACGCCGCGGTGCAGGCGGCGCTTCGACAGATCAAATTGCTTGCTGTAATCGGGTTCGCCGCTCGGCAGCTTGGCCGCGCGGTCCTTGGTTGGCTCCCAATAATGGACGACCGCATAGTTGAAGAGGTGGCCCGTCTTGTCGCGCTGCGTCGGCAGCGTCGGCGATCCGAGCAGCGCCGACACGTCGACGCCGGGCAGGCCGGGGAAACGGTTCTGCTGTTCGTCGGCGGACAGGCCGGCGAGCGTCATCAGCGTCGGGGCGATATCGATCGCGCCCATCAGCCCCTTGGTCGACCGCCCGCCGGGGAAATCGGGGTGGGCGATGATCATCGGGATATTGGTTTCTTCGCGGTACATGGTCGCGCCCTTCTGGCGCATCCCGTGCGCGGCGGCGCGCTCGCCATGGTCGCTGGTATAGATGATGATCGTATTGTCGATCTGGCCGCTTTCCTTGAGCGCCCAGAGCAACTGGCCGAGCCGCCGATCGACGTCGCGCAGGCAGTTATAGTAATAATTGTTGAAGCGGTGCCACGAGGCGAGATCGTCGTGCGCCATTTTGCCGTAGAAGACGTCGTTCAGCCGGACGATCGCGCGATGCGCCTCGGGCTTCGTCGACAGATCGTCCCTGGTGAAGCTTTCGGGCAGGTCGAACTTGTTGTCGACCTCGTAGATCGGATCGCCGGGTTCGCGGCGCAGCGGCCCCAATATGTTCGGATCGGGGCGGCTTTCGGCCTGCTTGCCCGTCGCGTCATAGAACATGATGTCGTGCGGATTGACCAGACCGACGACCTGGAACCACGGCTTGCCGCCAGCCTTGTCGTTGCGCGCATAGTCGAAGATCGCGCGCGCCGCGTCGCCCGCGACATACATGTCGGCCTTGTAGCCGTCCCATGTCAGCCCGACTTCCTCGCCGTCGAAGCCGTAATCGTGGAAGCCGTATTTCTCCATGGCATTTTCGGTGGTCGGATAGATGCCGCCCGGAATCCGCGTCCAGTTGCGTTCGTAATTGATGCGGCTGAGGTGCCATTTGCCCTTGTAGCTGGTGTAATAGCCCGCCGCCTGCATCATGTGGCCGAGCGTCGGCATGGTTTCCGCCGCCACCGGATAGGGGGCGTTGTCGCTGTTGAGGAACAGGCCCGTCTGCTGCGTATGGTGCGCCTGAAAGATCGTCGAGCGCGACGGGGTGCAGGGGGTCGTGTGCACATGATAATTTTCGACGAGCATCCCGCGTTCCATCAGTTCGCGGTGCGCGGGGAGCTTTTCGAGCAGGCCCTCGGGATAGCTGGCGACGCTCTGTTCCTGATCGGTGACGATCATCAGGACGTTGAGCTTCTTGCCGTTCTTCGCATAGGTCGGCATTGCGAGGCCCGCGGCGGCGAGCGCCCCCATTCCCCCGACGAACGTGCGGCGGTTCACATCCCAAGCCATCTCAATCTCCCTTGGCCAGCAGTCCCGAAATGCGATCCGCGGCGCTTCGGCAAGGAAGCGCCGCGGACGGATTGCGTCAGAATTTGAACGACAGGTCCACCCCGAATTCGCGCGGCGGCTGATAGAATTGCGAGATCGGGGTCGCGCCGGCGTTGGTCGCGCCCGAAATCACCTCCTGATCGGTCAGGTTGGTGCCGTAGAGCGTCACCTTCCATCTGTCGTCCTGGCCCGCGACCGCGATGCTGGCGTTGAGCAGCACCACCTCGTCCCGGTAATAGCCGGGAAGGTTGCTGCGGCCCCAAGTGTTGAAGCGCGACGAATAGCGCGCGTCGCTGTGCAGCTTGATCTCGCCGAACGCCATCGGAATGGCGTAATCGACCGACAGGCTGCCGCTCCATTTGGGCGCATTGGCGAGGTCGAGGCCGCTCGAATCGGTCGGGACGGCGAAGGTGCCGTTCGGCACCCCGTTGATCAGGATCGGCACCGCCGGTCCGCACTGGCCGGGTTCGGGTGCGCCGTTGGTGAAGACCCCGTTCGTGTCCGCGCAGAAATCGGTATAGCGCGCATGCAGATAGGCCAGATTCGCGCCGATGGTGAAATTGGCGGTGGGGCGCAGCAGCGTTTCGATTTCGAAGCCCGATATTTTGGCGGCCGCAATGTTGGTCGTGATATTCTCCGCCCGTACCGCGCCCATCTTCGTCACCGAGCTTTGCAGATCGCGATACTTGTTGATGAAGCCCGACACGTTGAAGCGCAGCAACCGGTCGAACAAGTCGGTCTTGGCGCCGATTTCGAACGCATTGACGCGTTCGGGGTTATAGGGACCGATATTTTCGGGGATCGTCCCGCGCGAGTTGAAACCGCCCGATTTATACCCCTGCGAATAGTTGGCGTAGACCATGGCGGCGGGCGAGAAGCGATATTCGGCGGTCAGGCGCGGCGTGAATTCGGCCCATGACGCCTTCAGGCTGCTCGTGAAGGACGAAGCCTGGTTGCCGTTGACGAACACCTGCGAGGCGATGTCATATTTCTTGCGGTCGTGGCTGTAGCGCCCGCCAAGCGACAGTGTCAGCCCCTCGACCGGATGCGCGTTGACGAGCGCGAACATCGCATAGCTCTGCGTGTCCTGATGAAGCTGCGCGAGCGTCGTCGTGGTCGGGGTGGCGAGCACCGTGTTGAACTGACGCCATTTGTCGGCCTGATAATAGAGGCCGACGACGAAATCGACGGGCTCGCCGGCCGGCGACACGTAGCGCAGCTCTGCGCTTTTGGATTCGCCCGAAAAGTCGCGGGTCACGTCGAGCTGCGGGGCGGGATTGATCAGCCCGTCGAAGTCGCCGCGGGTGATATAGGTGAGGTGACGATAGCCGAGAACCGAACTGATCGTGCCCCAGCCCACGTCGAGGTTCGACGACCAGGATCCGCCATAGCTTTCGGTGTTGGCATAGGGATCGAACAGCACCGCTGCCTTGCGCACGTCGGTCTTCACCGCGTCGGGCAGCAGATCCCAATTGGGATCGCCATTGTCGAGGACGTGCGGCGCCGGACCGGTCGTCTTTTGCTTCAGCCAGTCGACGATCAGCGTCGAATCGAACGGCCCGCCATGATCATAATTGAGCGCGCCGCGCACCGCCTTCACATTGGCGCCGTTAAGACGGTTGCCGGTGATGACGTTGCGGCTGTAGCCGTCATAGTCGCGGAAATTGACCGAGATTTTGGCGGCCAGCGCGCCATCGGCGAAGCGGCCGCTGTTGAGCTTGCCGCGGAACTGCTTGAGCCCGTAGGATCCCAGGCTGACGCGCGCTTCGCCGCCGAAATCGTCGGTCGGGCGCGCGGTGATGACGTTGATCGTGCCGGCAAGGTTGTTCTTGCCGAACAGCACGCCCTGCGGCCCTTTCAGCACCTCGATCCGTTCGACGTCGAACAGGTCGAGCATCGTGCTCGACACGAAGGGAATATAGACGCCGTCGATGATCGTGCTGACCTTGGGATCGGCGTTGGGATCGGGATCGGCGGTGCTCATGCCGCGGATCGAGATCATCGGCACATTGGCGACGAGGCCCTGCGTCTGCAGCACCACATTGGGCGCCAGGCCGTTGAGGCTGGTGATGTTGGTGCTGCCGCTCGCTTCGACCATCTCGGCATTGAAAGCCGAAATCGCGATCGGGACATTCTGCACGCTTTCGCTGCGGCGCTGCGCGGTGACGACGATGTCGCCATAGCTATTGTCTTCGGCGCCGGTGGCGACTTCTTCCGCCGCGGCGGTTTCGCCGGTCTGGGCATGCGCCGCCGTTGGTGCGGTGCCAAGCGCGACCATGGCGGTCGAAAGCAGGAACAAGCGCGTCGTCATCATATCCTCCCACATGATGGCCGCATCGATCCGCTCCCGCACGCGCCAGCGCGGCGGAAATGCGGGTTCGCATCCGGCCTTGTCAGTCCATGAAACGGGGTGATGCTGTGGCAGGCTGCCCATTTTGCCGCCGGCGCCGGGCATCGTCTTGTGCCCGATTATCGTGCCGGTGGAGCGACTCTATCCTCCGTTCCCACCGTATGCTTAGCAGGACTGAAAAATACTTCAACTACTAAGTATTGTGATTTTGTGACAGGCTGGCCCCACGCAAAACCGCTTGATTCGACATGCTTGCTCGCCATATAAGTTAGAATCCTAAGTAAATGGCAGCAGTGAGAATCTGCTCGGCGGGGAGCAAGGACAGGGTGACGTCTTTCGAAAATCCGGGCGCGGTGCGGGCGCCGAATCGATGACCGGCCCGCGCACGCTCTACGACAAGATATGGGACGCGCACGCCGTTGCCGAGGACGATGGTGAAACCCTGCTCTATGTCGATCTGCACCTGTTGCACGAAGTGACGTCGCCGCAGGCCTTCTCCGCGCTCGAGGAGGCGGGGCGGGGGGCCCGCCGGCCCGAGCGGGCGCTCGCGCTGTCGGATCATAATGTCCCGACCGAAGGACAGGCCGCCGGGCCCGCCGGGGTTGCCGATGTCGAGGCGCGCGCGCAGCTCGAGGCGCTGGTCAGCAACACGGCGCGGCACGGCATCGAGAATTTCGCCATGGGAGACCCGCGCGGTGGCATCGTGCATGTCGTCGGCCCCGAACAGGGGCGCTCGCAGCCCGGCATGACGATCGTGTGCGGCGACAGCCACACATCGACGCACGGCGCGTTCGGCGCGCTCGCCTTCGGCATCGGCACCTCTGAAGTCGAACATGTGCTGGCGACGCAGACGATCCGCCAGCGCCGTTCGCGCAACATGCGGATCACCGTCGACGGCGTGCTGCGTCCGCATGTCCAGGCAAAGGATCTCGCGCTGCATCTGCTCGCGGCGATCGGGGTCGACGGGGCGACGGGGCATGTCATCGAATATGCGGGCAGCGCGATCGGGGCGCTGTCGATGGAAGCGCGGATGACGCTGTGCAATCTCAGCATCGAAATGGGCGCGCGCGCCGGACTGATCGCGCCCGACGACACGACCTTCGCCTATCTCGCGGATCGCCCGGCGGTGCCGAAGGGCGATGCCTGGACCGCGGCGCTGGCGCGCTGGCGCGCCTTGCCGACCGACGCCGGGGCTGTCTTCGACCGCGAATTGCGGATCGATGCCGGCGCGGTCGCACCGATGGTCAGCTGGGGCACCAATCCGTCGCAGGTGATTGCGGTCGACGGCGTCGTTCCCGACCCGGCCGCCCTCGCCGATCCCGACGCGCGCGCGGTTGCCGAGCGGGCGCTCGCCTATATGGGCCTGACGCCGGGTCGCCCGATCGCGGGGACGCCGATCGACCGCGTCTTCATCGGAAGCTGCACCAACAGCCGTATCGAAGATCTGCGCGTCGTCGCGGCGGTGGTCGAGGGGCGCCGGGTCGCGGACCATGTGCGCGCCATGGTCGTGCCGGGGTCGGGGCTGGTCAAACGACAGGCCGAGGCGGAAGGGATCGACCGCATCCTGCGCGCAGCGGGCTTCGACTGGCGCGAGCCCGGCTGTTCGATGTGCGTCGGGATGAACGCGGACCGCCTTTTGCCTGGCGAACGCTGCGCGGCGACGTCGAACCGCAATTTCGAGAATCGACAGGGGCGCGGCGGCCGCACCCATCTGATGAGCCCCGCGCTCGCGGCGGCGAGCGCGATTGCCGGTTGCATCGCCGATCCGGCGATCCTGACCGATGAAGGATCGGGCTAGGCCGCTGTTTCGAAGCGGGTGATCGCGGCCTCGTGCCGCAAGGTGCGCGCGATGTCGTCGCGTCCGTCCAGCAGCGTGCGGCGATCGTCGGGGTCGATGGCAAAATCGATGCCTTCACCCGACGCCAGCGTGAGGCGCTGCTCGACGAGGTCGACGGTCATCGGCGCGAATTGCGCGAGCGTGACCTCGTCGCGGAGCCGGTCGCAGATTGCGGCGGGCAGCCGGATCAGCAGCAGGCCGTTTTTGCGCGCATTGTTCGAAAAAATATCGCCGAAGCTCGGCGCGATCACGCAGCGGATGCCGAAGTCGCGGAGTGCCCACACCGCATGTTCGCGCGACGAGCCGCAGCCGAAATTGCGGTCGGCGATCAATATCTGCGCGCCGCGGGTTGCGCCGCGGTTCAGGACGAAATCCTCACGCTCCACGCCATCGGGCGTGTAGCGCAATTCCTGGAACAGGTGCCGCCCCAGTCCGGTTCGCGACAAGGCTTTCATGAAGCGCGCCGGAATGACCATGTCGGTATCGAGGTTGGCGATCGGCAGCGGCGCCGCCACGGCGGTCAGCCGGTCGAACATCCGATTATCCTTTCCATAACTTAGAACACTAAGTATATGGGTTGCCCCTCCCTGTCCACCGATATTGGTACATCGAAGCATATTGCCGGGCAAATCATAGGCCCCTAAGGTTCGGGAAAAGGGGAAGAGAATTGGCGAAGAAGACCCAGACGTTTCGGCATCCGGCCGAATATTACACCAATCCCGAAAACAGCATCGGCTATCTGGCGCGCATCGTCTTCCGCTCCTTTTCGCGGCTGCTCGAGCGCGGGACGCTGACCTATGATGTGTCGGCGGGGCAATGGCGGTTCCTGCGCCAGCTGTGGCGTGAGGACGGCATTACCCAGCGCGAACTCAGCGAGCGTGTCGGGATGCGAGAACCGACCACGGTGGTCGCGCTCAAGGGGCTGGAGAAGGCGGGCTTCATCACGCGCAAGAAGACGTCGGACGACCGGCGCAAGACCTTTATCCATCTGACCCCGCACGCGCGCAAGCTCGAGCTGATCCTCGCGCCGATGAATGCCGAGGTCCATGAAATCGCGACCCGCGGCATGACCGATGAAGAGGTCGAAACGCTGCAGGCGCTCATGCGCCGCGTGATCGAGAATCTGGCCGACGAAACCGCCAAGCTGTCGACGCTGTCCGACATCAAGGCCTGACCCCTTTCGCAACGGGCTTGCGGACGTCCGCGATAATAGGTTAGTATTCTAATTATTATCGCGGGGAGGGTAAATTGCCGAAAATTGCGGTTGTCGTCGGAAGCACGCGCGAAGGATCGTTCAACCGAGCGCTGGGCAGGCTCGCCATTCGCGCGCTCGAGGCGCAAGGGGCTGAGGTCACCGACGTCGATCTCGCCGGCTACGACCTGCCGCTCTATTCGGCCGCGATCGAGTCCGGCGCCTTTCCCGCCGATGCCGAGCGGCTGAAACGGGTCTTTGCGGCGCAAGACGGGCTGTTGTTCGTCTCGCCCGAATATAATGGCTCGGTATCGCCGCTGCTCAAAAATGCGATCGACTGGGCGTCGCGGCCGACCGGCGACGAGGGGCTTGTCGCGCTCGTCGCCTATCGCGGCAAGGCGGCGGCGATCATGTCGGCCTCGGTCAGCCCGTTCGGCGGGTTGCGCGGCCTGATCCATCTGCGCCAGATCCTGTCGACGGTGCAGGCGCTCGTGATTCCCGAACAGGTGCTGATCCCCAACGCGCATGCCGCTTTCGACGAGAGCGGCGCGTTGAAGGACGCGCTACCCGCATCGCTGGTCGACATGACGGCGATGCGGCTCGCGAAGGTGGCGGCCGCGCTCGCCGCCTGACCCTAGGCCGGGCGGCGTTCCTTGTTGTCGCCCCAGTCGGCCTCGAGCGTCGCGAGCAAGGCGTCGAAGCGGTCATGGCCGAGCCGGTCGGCCAGCTGGTCGGCGAGCTGATCCATCGCGCGCTGCGCGTCCTGACGCATCCGGGCGCCCGTTTCGGTGAGCGAGACGATCATGTGCCGCCGGTCGTCGGGATCGGGGGCCAGTTCGACCATGCCCAGCTTGACCATCTGGTTGATCGTGCTGTGAATCGCCTGTCGCGACACGCCCAGATTGCGCGCGATATCCGACGGGCGCACGATGCCGCTGACGATATTCGTCATCACCATCGATTGCGGGCGGCTGATGTCGGGCCAGCCGCGATCGTGCAGCCGCGCCTGCAGCCCTTCGTCGAGCCAGCAGAAGCGTTGGAACAGAGCGATGATAAGCTGGTTGGTGCGCATGGAGTGACGCGATATTCCCCGTTTTCGGCGGCACGCCGATGGCGCGCACGCTAGAAGAAGCGCGGGGGCTAGGCAAGGCGGGGTTGAGCGTGTAAAGACAAAATACTTAGTATACTATGTTTTTAGGATGAGCGAGGAAGAGGCGCCGCCGATGGACGGATTGATGCAGAATGTCCCGCTGACGGTCGACCGGATTTTCGACCATGCGGCGGCCTGGCACGGCGCGCGCGAAGTCGTGTCGCGCGACGCCGAAGGGCGCGTCAGCCGATCGACCTATGCCGCAATCCACGCCGATGCGAAGCGGGTGTCGAACGCGCTGGTGGCGGCCGGGATCAAGCCGGGCGACCGCGTCGCGACGATGGGGTGGAATGGCGCGCGGCACCTAGCTGCCTGGTATGGCGCGGCGGGGATCGGGGCGGTGCTTCACACGCTCAACCCACGGCTGTTCATGGAGCAGATCGCCTATATCGCCAATCATGCCGCCGACCGGTTGCTGATCGCCGATCCGGCGGTGGCCGATCTGGTCGGCGAATTGCTTGCGCAGGTGCCGTCGATCGAGCAGGTGATCTTTTTCTGCGATCGCGCTGCGCTGCCGCAAACACACTATCCGGCGCTGGCGTTCGACGACTGGATCGCGGGCTATCCCGCCGACCATGACTGGGGCGGGTTCGACGAAAACAGCGCCTGCGGCCTGTGCTACACCAGCGGGACGACGGGCAATCCCAAGGGTGTGCTCTATTCGCACCGCTCCAACTATATCCACATGCTGATGACGCTGCAGCGCGACGCGCTGGCCTTGTCGGCGCGCGACACCGTGCTCCTCGTCGTGCCGATGTATCATGCCAATGCGTGGGGCGTCGTCTATTCGGCGCCCGCGGTCGGCGCGAAGCTGGTGCTGCCCGGACAGCGGATGGACGGCGAATCCATCTATAATCTGATCGAGGAGGAGGGCGTGACCTATTCGGCCGCGGTGCCGACGGTGTGGCAGATGCTGCTCCAATATATGCAGGATAACGGCAAGCGCTTCACCACGCTGGAACGCGTCACGATCGGCGGGTCGGCGTGCCCCGAATCGCTGATCCGCACCTTCCGTGACGATTATGGCGTCGATGTCATCCAAGGGTGGGGGATGACCGAAACGTCGCCGCTCGGTACCGTGTCGGTCCCTAACGCGTCGGTCGCGGCGAAGGGGGACGACGCGCAGATGGCGTACAAGCTCAAGCAGGGGCGGTTGCTGTGCGGGCTGGAGATGAAGCTGGTCGATGATGCCGGCTACCGCCTGCCGCACGATGGCAAGACGCCGGGGCGGCTGATGATCAAGGGGCCGACGATCGCGCGCGGCTATTTCGGTGGGGAAGGCGGCGATGTGCTCGACGATGAGGGCTTTTTCGATACCGGCGATGTCAGCACGATCGACGGCGAAGGCTATATGCAGATTACCGACCGCGCGAAGGATGTGGTCAAATCGGGCGGTGAGTGGATCAGTTCGATCGAGATAGAGAATATCGCGACCGGCCATCCCGCGGTTGCCATCGCCGCGGTCGTCGGCATCGCGCATCCCAAATGGGACGAACGGCCGATCCTGCTCTGCGAGCTCAAGCCGGGCGCGCAGGCGCGCGCCGACGATATTCGCAGCTATCTGGATGGCAAGATCGCCAAATGGTGGATGCCCGACGATATAGTGTTCGTCGACGCCATCCCGCTCGGCCCGACGGGCAAGATCGACAAGAAGGCGATCCGCGCCGGGCTGGAGGGGTATGAACTGCCCTTCGAGGTGAGCCGTTAATATGTTTCCCACGCTCGTCATCCCGGACTTGATCCGGGATCCATTCTCGCGACGCTGGTTAAATGGATCCCGGATCAAGTCCGGGATGACGATTATGAGATATAACAGGCAGGAGAGAGACTGATGGACCCGAACGGGATTGCAGGACTGGACGCACAATTCATCGGCCGCACGTCGCCGACCGCGCCGCGGATTCAGGCGGGCGGCCATCCCTGTCAGGGCATATATTGGACCGAGGCGGGCAAGCGGCCCAAGGTCGCGATCATCGCCACCCATTATAATGTCGATTTTTCCGAACATTATATCGCGCCCTATTTTGCCCGCGCCGGTTTCGGCTTTCTCGGCTGGAATACGCGCTATCGCGGGTTCGAGGACCAGTTCCTGCTCGAACATGCCATCCTCGACATCGGGGTCGGGATGAAGTGGCTGAAAGAAGAGGCCGGGGTCGAACAGATCGTGATCCTCGGCAATTCGGGCGGCGGCTCGCTGATGGGCGCCTATCAGGCGGAAGCAATCGCGCCGACCTTGACCGACCGGCTGCCGCCCGCCGGCCAGGATGCGCTGGCGCAGCTCATCAAGGGCGATCTCTATATCAGCTTCAACGCCCACCAGGGACGCCCCGAAGTGCTGACCGACTGGATGGATGCATCGGTGATCGACGAGAATGATCCGACGCTGACCGATCCCGAGCTCGACCCCTTCAATCCCGACAATGGCCCGCCCTATTCGGACGCCTTCATCGAAAAATATCGCGCCGGCCAGCGCGCGCGCAACCAGCGCATCACCGATTGGGCAAAGGCCGAACTCGCGCGGCTAAACGCGGCGGGAATCCCCGACCGCATCTTTCCGATGTTCCGCTGCTGGGGCGATATCCGCTGCGTCGACCCGGCGATCGATCCGTCGGACCGCAAGCCCAACTGGTGCTATCGCGGCGACCCGGCAATCGCCAACCGCACCCCCAGCATCGGCCGCGCCAATACGATCAAGACCTGGCTCAACATGTGGAGCCTCGAAACATCGCCGTGCCAGGGGCAGCCGCACCTCGCCAAGCACGACACCCCCGCGCTGGTGGTGCAGGGGCTCGCCGACACCGGCGTTTTCCCCAGCGATGCGCGCAAGATTTTCGACTTCCTCGGCACCGCGGACAAAAGGCTCGAACTGATCCCCGGCGCGCATTATTTCGAGGATTCGATCGAAGAACGGCAGAATGCCGCCGATCTGGTCAGCGGCTGGATCCGGGAGAAGCTGTAAGTGGACACGGCGACCGCCGATATCATTGCAGGACTGCGCGCGGCCGGGCTGGCGGGCGAGGGCGAGGTCGTCCTCGAGCCATTGACCGGCGGCGTGTCCTGCGACGTGTGGCGGGTCGACGGCCCGGCGGGGCCGATCGTCGTCAAGCGGCCGCTCGAGCAATTGCGTGTCGCCGCCGAATGGCACGCACCGGTCGAGCGCGGCGCGAGCGAAGTGCGCTGGCTGCGCCGGGCGCGCGGTGTCGATCCGCATCTGGTGCCCGAGGTGCTGGCCGAATTGCCCGGCCACGGCTTCGCGATGCGCTTCCTGCCGGATTGTCCGGTGTGGAAGGATGAATTGATCGCGGGCTGTGTCGATCCGGGGTTCGCGGCGGCCGTCGGTCGCGGCATCGTGGCGGTCCACGCCGCGACCGCAAACAGCGCCGCCGACCGCGACGCCTTTCCGACCGATGCGATGTTCCGCGCGCTGCGCGTCGATCCCTTTCTGCTGTTCGTGGCGCAAAAGGATGCCGAGCTTGCGCCGGCGCTCTACGCGCTCGCCGACGACCTCTCGTCGCGCAAGGTGGCGCTCGTTCACGGCGACGTCAGCCCCAAGAATATCCTCGTCAGCGCAGACGGGCCGGTTTTTCTCGACGCCGAATGCGCGGTCTATGGCGACCCTGCGTTCGATCTTGCCTTTTGCACCACGCACCTGCTGCTGAAGGCGGTGTGGCTGGGGAACGAACGGCTCGGTGAGGCGGCGACGGCGCTGGTCGAGGCCTATCGCGCCGGCATCGATTGGGAAGATGCCGACGACCTGCTCCTGCGCGCCGGAAAGCTGACTGCCGCGCTGCTGCTCGCGCGGGTCGAGGGCAAATCCCCGGCGCCCTATCTGACCGATCCCCATCACAAACAAATCGTGCGCGATCAGGCGCGCGCGTTGCTGCTCGCGCCGGCGCCCATCGATGCGCTCGTCGCAAACTGGAAAAGGACCAAGGAATGACGTCGCCTATCGCTTCGGTTACCGGGCGCCAGCTTTGGGATTCGCGTGGCCGCCCCACGGTCGAGGCGGAAGTTATCCTCGAATCGGGCGCGGTTGGTCGCGCCATCGCGCCCGCCGGCGCCTCGCGCGGCGCGCATGAGGCGATCGACCTGCGCGATGGTGGCTCGGCCTTCGGCGGCTATGGCGTCAATGGCGCGGTCGCCGGGATCGGGGCCGAGATCGCGCCCGCGCTGATCGGCATGGATGCAGGCGATCAGGCGGCGGTCGACAAGGCGCTGTGCGCTCTCGACGGCACCCCGAACAAGGCGCGGCTGGGCGCGAACGCCGTCGTTGCGGTGTCGATGGCGGTGCTGCACGCCGCCGCCGCCGACGCGCGGCTGCCGCTGTGGCGCTACCTCGCGGGCGACACGAAAGTCCGCATCCCGCTGCCCGAGATCCAGATTTTCGGCGGCGGCGCCCACGCGGGGCGGCGCACCGATGTGCAGGATTTCATGATCATGTGCCCCGCGGCGGGCAGCTTTCGCCGCGCGCTAGAGATCACCGACGATGTCTATCGCGCGGCGGGTAAGCTGATGGAAGCCAAGGGGCCGCTGTCGGGAGTCGCCGACGAAGGGGGCTGGTGGCCGAATTTCGCTTCGAACGAGGATGCGCTCGATACGCTGACCAGGGCGATCGAGGCGAGCGGGCACCGCGCGGGCGAGGAAGTGTTCATCTCGCTCGACATTGCTGCGAACGAACTCGGCGATGCCTCGGGCTACAGCCTCGCGCTCGACGAGGGGCGGTTGACGAGCGAGGCGATGGCGGCGCGCATTATCGAATGGGCGGGGCGCTATCCGATCCTGTCGATCGAAGACCCGGCGGGGCAGGATGACTGGACCGCGATGGCGGCCGTGACCGCCGCCATCGGCGACCGGGTGCAGATCATCGGCGACGATGTGCTCGTCACCAATGCGGCGCGCGTGGAGCGCGCGGGCGATGCGGCGGTGTGCAATGCGGCGCTGATCAAGGTGAACCAGGTCGGCACCGTCACCGAAGCGAAGGCCGCGCTCGACGCCGCGGTCGCGCGCGGCTGGGGCGCGATCGTCTCGGCACGCTCGGGCGAGAGCGAGGACGTCACGATCGCGCATCTGGCGACCGGCTGGGACGCGGGGCAATTGAAGGTCGGCAGCTTTACCCGCTCCGAGCGGATGGCGAAGTGGAACGAGATGCTGCGGATCGAGGAAGCGATGGGCGCCGATGCCGAATTTGCCGGCTTTTCGGCCTTTGCGGGGTCGATCGGGCGGGTCGCGGCATGATCGTTCTCCACGCCCGCCCAAGCCCCGGCTTCCGCGCGGCGGTCGATGCCATCTTCGGCGCGGGCGTCGTGACGCATGTCGACGAAGCTGCACCGCTCGACGCGGTGGCTGGCGAGATCACCGCGCTGCTCCACGTTCTGACGCCGGTAACCGCCGACTTCATCGCTTCGGCGCCCGGGCTCAAGCTGATCCAGAAGCTCGGCGTCGGGGTGAACACGATCGCGCTCGACGCGGCGCGCGAGCATGGCGTCGCGGTGTGCAACATGCCCGGCACCAACAGCCAGGCGGTCGCCGAAATGGCGCTGTCGCTGATGATGGCGGTGCTGCGCCGCACCTGTTTCTTCGATGCGCGAACGCGCGCGGGAGAAGGATGGACCGCCGATCCGTCCGAACTCGATTCGGTGGGGGAGGTCGGCGGGCGCACTGTGGGCCTCGTCGGGTTCGGCAATTCGGCGCAGCTGCTCGCGCCCGTGCTCGCCGCGCTGGGGGCGCGGGTCGTCTATACGGCGCGGAGCGAGCGCGACGGGCCTTATGAATTTCTGCAGCTTGGCCAGTTGCTCGCGGAGAGCGATATCGTCTCGCTGCACATGCCGCTCACCGAAGAGACGCGCGCCAGCATCGACCCGTTCGCGATGAAGCAGGGTGCGATACTCGTGAACACCGCGCGCGGCGAACTGGTCGACGAGGAGCGGCTGGTCGCGGCGCTGACCGCGGGCCATCTGCGCGGCGCGGGGCTCGACGTGTTTGCGGAGGAGCCGTTGCCGCGCGGGAATCCGATGCTCGGCCTGCCCAATGCGGTGCTCGCGCCGCATATCGCTTGGCTGACCCCCGAGACGCTCGTGCGCAGCCTGACGGTGGCGCATGAGAATTGCCGCCGGCTGGGGGCGGGCGAAGCGCTGCTGCATCAGGTGGTATGAAATGTTTCGTCATTGCGAGCGAAGCGAAGCAATCCAGCGCGGTTTACGCCTGTTCTGGGTTGCCGCGTCGCCTTCGGCTCCTCGCAATGACGACGCTTTAGGATTGACCCCATGACGCTTCCGATCGTCCTCATCACCGGCCAGCTTTTGACCGACGCGGTATGGCAGCCGCTCCTTGACGCCTGGACCGACCGCGAGGTGATTGTCGCCGACAACCGCAGCGACGATACGATCGCGGGTTTCGCGCAGCGGCTGCTCGATAATGCGCCGCCGAAATTCGCGCTGGTCGCACACGCGATGGGCGGCTTCGTCGCGTTCGAGGTGATGCGCCGGGCGCCCGAGCGGGTTGCGAAGCTGGCGCTGATTTCCACGCTCGCCTCGGCCGACGGCCCCGCGCAGACCGCGCGGCGGCAGGGCTATATCGATCTCGTCGAGAATGGGCAGTTCGATCAGGTCGTCGAGGAGCGCATCCCGATCCTGTTTCCCGAAGAAAAGCGCGGCGACGCGCGCCTGCTCGGCATTGCGCGAAAGATGGCGGCGGACACCGGCGCCGACACCTTCCTCGCGCAGCAGCGCGCGATCATGGCGCGCATCGACAGCCGCCCGCGCCTCGGCGAGATTGCGGTGCCGACCTTGCTGATCTGGGGCGACAAGGACGGCATCACCAGCCGCGCGCACCATGACGAGATATTGGACGCGATCTCCGGAGCAAAGCTCGAGGTCATCGCGGGGGCCGGGCATCTGCCGACGGTCGAGGCACCGGAACTGGTGGTGCCGTTACTGACCGCATTTATCGACGGCTGACCTCCCCTCCCGCAAGCGGGAGGGGCAGCGAGAGTTGTGAGCTTGCTCGCTACTCGCAGCGGGGTGGGCCAGGGCGGCGTCGCTGCCCACCCCCGACCCCTCCCGCAAGCGGGAGGGGAGAATGGCTATTTCAGCTCCGCCCTAACCAGCGCCGCCCCGTCAACCATCGCCTTCAGTTTCGCCTGCGAATGCTCGCGGCTGTGATATTTCATCCCGCAATCAGGCGCGACCCACAGCCGTTCGGCGTCGACATAGCGCAGCGCCTCGCGGATGCGTCCTGCGACCACCTCGGGCGTCTCGACCTCGGGGATCGACAGATCGAGCACCCCATACATGATCGTCTTGGTCGGCAGTTCGGCGAGGATCGCGGGGTCGAGCCCCGGCTGCGCCGCCTCGATCGAAATCACGTCGATCGCAGACGCTTCGAGTTCAGCGAGGAAGTCATAGGCCTTGGGCTTCGGCCCCGTCGCCCCCGCGCTGTGGTGCACCATCGCATAGCCGAAGCAGATATGCAGCGCGGTCGTGCCGCCGACGCCATCGAGCGCGCGGTTGATCGCCTCGATCGCATAGGCGTTCGCCTCGGCGGCGCGCGCCTGCAGATAGGGTTCGTCGAGCTGGACGACATCGACGCCGGCCGCGAAGAGATCCTTCACCTCGGCATTGACGGCATCGGCATAATCCATCGCGAGCGATCGAAGATCGGGATAATAGCCATTCTCGGCCTGCTGCGTCATCGTGAAGGGGCCGGGCAGGGTCAGCTTGACCGGCTTGGTCGAATGGCGGCGGAGAAAGGCGGCGTCCTGTGCCTCGATCGGCGCGACGCGGCGGATCGGGCCCGAGACGAGCGGCACCGGATTGGCATTGCCGGTGCGGTCGATCGCGGTGCCATGCTTTTCGGTGTCGATCCCCGACAGCGCGGTCGCGAGCCGGTTCGAATAGCTTTCGCGGCGCATCTCGCCGTCGCCGACGATGTCGATGCCCAGCTCTTCCTGATCGCGGATCGCCATCAGTGTCGCGGCCTCCTGCGCATCCGCCAGCCAGGGTTCGGGGATGCGCCACAAAGTCTCGGCACGCACGCGCGGCGGCAGGCTGGCCTTCAATCGTTCGCGGTCGATCAGCCAATCGGGTTGGGGGTAGCTTCCGACGATCGTTGTCGGCAGGATGGGGTGATCGAACAAGGCGGATCCTCTCACTTTTTTGCTGGCCAAGTATTTGCTTAGTATTCTATCTAATTCAAGATCAAAGTGACGATGGGAGAGCGAAATGATCGATCTGGAGGCCATTCGGACGCTGGCCGATATTCCGGTGGCGCAGGCGCGCGCGCGTGGGCAGGCGGTCGCGGTCAAATATGGAGATCGCGAAACGAGCTTTACCGAGCTTGATGCGCAGTCGAACCGGGTTGCGAACGCGCTGCTGGCGTCGGGGGTCGCGCCCGGCGACCGCGTGTCGGTGCTGACCAAGAACCACGACGCCTGGTATCCGCTCTTCTTCGGCACCGCGCGTGCGCGCGCCTGCCTCGCGCCGATCAACTGCCGCCTCGCCGCGGGCGAGATCGGCTTCATTTTGGGTGACGCCGCCCCGACGCTGCTCTTCGTGGGTGAGGATTTCTTCGACACCGCGCTGGCCGCGGTCGCCGGGCTTGCCGACAAGCCGCGGTTGGTGGCGCTTTATGGCGCGCACCCGGACTTCGAAAGCTTCGACGCCTGGCTCGGCGATGCGGCCGCGACCCCGCCCGCCGACGCGCCGCAACTCGCTGACGATGTGTTGCAGCTCTATACGAGCGGCACCACTGGGCGGCCCAAGGGCGTGGTGCTCGCCAACAAGAATTATCGCCGTTTCCTCGAAATGGCGACCGAGGTCGATGGCTTCGCCTATGGCGAGGACGAAACGGTGATGATCGTCATGCCGCTGTTCCACGTCGCCGGCACCAATGTCAGCTTTTCGGGGCTGGCGCAGGGCGGGCGGCTGGTGCTGGTCAAGGATTTCGCCGCGGACGATGCGGTGCGGATGCTGACCGAGGAACGCGTTGCGCACGCCTTCCTCGCGCCCGCGATGATCCAGATGATGCTGCAACAGCCCGCCGCAGCGACAGGCGACTATTCGGCGTTGCGGTCGATCGCCTATGGCGCCTCGCCGATCGCGGAGGATGTGCTGCGCCGCGCGCGCAAGACCTTCGGCTGCGATTTCGTGCAATTCTATGGCATGACCGAAAGCTCGGGCGGCGGATCCTACCTCTCGCCCGCCGCGCACGACCTGCCCGGCAAACTTACCTCTTGTGGTCAGCCATGGCCGCAGACCGAGATGGCGATCCTCGATGGCGAGGGGCGGCCGCTCGGCGACGGTGAGATCGGCGAGATCGCGATCCGCGGCGACATTGTGATGAAGGAATATTGGAACCGCGCCGAGGCGACCGCCGAAACCGTGATCGGCGGCTGGCTGCACACCGGCGACGTCGGCTATCGCGACGCCGACGGTTTCTATTTCGTCCACGACCGGATCAAGGACATGATCGTGTCGGGCGGCGAGAATGTCTATCCGGCCGAGGTCGAAAGCGCGATCATGGGCTGCCCCGGCGTCGCCGATGTTGCGGTCATCGGCGTGCCCGACGAAAAATGGGGCGAGGCGGTCAAGGCGCTGATCGTCCCTGCGCCAGGCGCCACGGTCGAGCCCGCCGATGTCATCGCATGGGCGCGCGAGCGCATCGCTGCCTACAAGGCCCCGAAGAGCGTCGAGACGATCGACGCGCTGCCGCGCAACCCGTCGGGCAAGGTTTTGCGCCGCGAACTGCGCGCGCCTTATTGGGAAGGCCGCGACCGCGCTGTGGGTTAGGGCCCCGACTCTAGGGGCGCCCTACAATATTTCGTGGATCACATGGCGCACGCCGAAGTCGGTGCGCTCTCCCACGCCGACGGCGAGCAGGCCGTTGAGCCAGTCGTATCGGGAACTCGCGGTCTCGAACACGGGCGCGATTCGCAGATAATAAAGTGCGGGATCGACATCGGGCGCGGCAGGGTCGGCGAAGGCGGCGCGGACGTCGTCGGGGATCAGGCTGCGCCCCGTATAGCTGAGGTAGATGAGCGCGCCGTCGTCGGTCTGCCACACCGCGCGCGCGTCGAAGGTGCCGACCGACGCCGCTTCGCCCAGCCGCCCGCCGCGCGACCAATTGCCGCCACCCGGCAGAACGATGCCGTTGATTCGCGGTCCGAAAAATTGTCCGCCGGTGATATAGCCGAGCCGCTGGTCGCCGAAAGGCGAGGCGCCGATCCCGATCAGGCCGCCGCCGACCTCGAACTCCACGGTGCACAAGGGGCGGCTCGCAAGCGCGCTCTGGCGATTTTCGTCGGTCATAATCGGGAATCCTCTCTTGAAACTCTGGACAAGTATAAAACCATTAGTATACTAAGGGTCAATCAGATTGACGGATCGGACGGAGAAACCGGTACCGTTGCACTAGGCTCTATGGGAGGGTGAAGATGAAGGCTCGACATTCGAATCTGCTCGCCGGCGTCGCGACGCTTGCGATGCTGGCTACCGCCGCGCCGGCGATGGCACAAACCGCCGACGATGGCGCCGAAACGGCCGCCGGGGCAAGCGGCAGCGGCAATGAAATCATCGTGACGGCGCAAAAGCGCGCCCAGAACATCCAGGATGTTCCGATCTCGATGGAAGTCGTCAGCGGCCAGCGACTCGACGATTTCAACTCGAACGACATCAAGGCGGTGATGAATTACACGCCGAACGTCTTCGTCCAGTCGACCGCGGGCAATGACGTGATCTACATTCGCGGCTTCGGCTCGCCGCCGGCGAACTTCGCGTTCGACCAGTCGGTCTCGCTCTATGTCGACGGCGTCTACGCCGGCCGGTCGCGTCAGGCGCAGGCACCCTTCTTCGACCTCGCGCGCGTCGAGGTGCTGCGTGGTCCGCAGGGCGCCCTGTTCGGCAAGAACACCGCCGCGGGCGCGGTCAGCGTCGTGTCGGCGGGGCCGACGGACCGCTTCGAAGGCAAGCTGACCGCCAATTATAATTTCGATTTCAAGGGCACCGATTTCTCGGGCTATCTGTCGGGGCCGCTGACCGACACGCTGAGCGCGCGCCTTGCGATGAAGGTGCTCAACCAGCAGGGTTATATCCGCAATCTCGCGACCGATCATGACGATCCGGAGATCAAGCAGCAGCTTCTCCGCCTGACGATGAAATGGGAACCGTCGGCCAATTTCGATTACACCGCCAAGGTCGAATATGCGAACCGCGATGTCGTGGGCGGCATCACCGTGTCGAGCCCGCTGACCAGCGCGCAGGATCCGCACCTCACGCGCTATCTCGACAAGTCGGCGCTTGGCGATGAAGGGACGAAGACCAAGTCGGTCATGATATCGGGAACCGGCAACATCGCGATCGGCGACTATACGCTGACGTCGGTGACGGGTTACAGCTGGTTCAACGCCAATATCGTCAACGGTTTCGATCAGACGATCCCGGGCGGCGGCGGCGCGTTTACCAACAATTCGGTCTACAACAGCTTCCCCGAGCGCTTCGAGCAATTCTCGCAGGAAATCCGCCTGCTGTCGCCGACCGGCCGCACCTTCGACTTCATCGTCGGCGCTTATTATGACCATGGCAAATACCGGCTCGACCAGCTGCAGGGCTTCAATATCGCCAACCTGTTCGGCTCGCCCTATTTCGGCCGCATCGACAGCCGCTTCAACCAGACGTCGGACAGCTGGTCGGTCTTCGGACAGGGTACGCTGAACCTCGCCGACACCTTCCGCGTGATCGGCAGCCTGCGTTACAGCCACACGAGCAAGGACGCCGATTTCGCTTCGCGGCTGGTCTATGGCCCGTTCGCGATCCGTCCGATCTCGAGCGCGGTCGGCTCGCTCAGCGAAGGCAATGTCGATCCGTCGGTGACGGTGCAGTTCGACGTCGCACCGCGCATCATGCTCTACGCGACCTATGGCCGCGGGTCGAAGTCGGGCGGCTTCGTGTCGAATACCCTCGGCACGACGAACGCGACCTTCGCATTCAAGCCCGAGCGTTCGACCAACTATGAAGCGGGCGTCAAATCGACGCTGTTCGACGGCAAGGTCGTCGCCAACGTCTCGGTCTATGACACCCAGTTCAAGAATCTGCAGGTTTCGGTCTATCAGCCGGCAAGCTCCAGCTATCTGACCGGCAACGCCGCGAGCGCGACGTCGAAGGGCATCGAAGGATCGCTGGCGCTCTATCTGTCGCCCAACCTCGATATCACCGCATCGGGTGCCTATCAGGACATCAAATACGACGATTATCCGGGGGCTGCCTGCCTTGCGTCGCAGCCGAGCACCTGCACGCCGGCGACCAACAATCTCGCCGGCTATCGTCTCGCCTATACCTCGAAATGGACCGGCAATGTCTCGGCGCACGGCCGCGTGCCGCTGGGCGATGATCTGAAACTCGACATCACCGGCGTCGCCGCGGGCCGTTCGAAATATTTCGACTCGGACAATCAGAGCCCGATTTTCGGCATCCAGAAGGGCTATGTGAAGCTCGACCTGCGCGTGCAGCTTTCGGATGCGGACGAGCGCTGGTTCCTGGCCTTCGTCGGCAAGAATCTGACCAACGAGCTGACGACGGGCAGCGCGTTCAACCTGCCGGCGCCGATCACTGCGGTTCCGCGCGCGATTCTCTACCTCGAACCGCCGCGCAACCTGTCGATCGAAGCCGGCTTCAAATTCTAGCAGTCCCACTAGAATGCCGACGGACGCGACCGCTATCGACGCTTTCCTTGACCGGGAAGCGGCGGTGGCGGTCGTGACCGCTTATGCCGCCGCGCTCGATGCGCGCGACTGGGGCGCGTATCGCGCGCTGTTCGCCGACCGGATCGCGATCGACTATGGCGCGATCGGGTCGATCGTCGCGACCATCGATGCCGATGAATGGACGCGCCGCTGCCGCGCGCTCGAGGGTTTCGACGCGACCGCGCACCGGCTGCACAATCTGCGCGCCGAGATCGAGGGCGATCGCGCCGTGGTGACGGGTATCGTCGATGCCGCGCACTTCATTGCCGTCGACGGCGCCGCGCTGATGGGCGACCTGGTCGGTCATTACACCCACCATCTGATCCGTGACGGGCGATGGCGGATCGCGGGTGTCACGCTCACCGTTGCGGGCTACCCGGCGGGGAAGCCTGCCTTCGACGCCGCATTTGCCGCCGCCCGCGCCCGTTTTGCCGAAAGAGGAATTGCATGATCGAGGTTTATTTCACCCCCACGCCCAACGGGCACAAGGTTTCGATCATGCTCGAAGAGACGGGCCTGCCGCACCGCCTGCTCAAGATGGATGTGCTCGCTGGGGATCATCTCACCCCCGACTTTCGGCGCATCAACCCCAACGGACGCTTGCCCGCGATCGTCGACCATGAACCGATCGGCGGCGGGGCGCCGCTGCCTGTCTTCGAAAGCGGCGCGATCCTGCTTTATCTTGCCGAAAAGAGCGGCAAGTTCCTGCCCGAAAATCCGCGCCGCCGCAGCCAGGCGCAGCAATGGCTGATGTGGCAGATGGCCAGCTTCGGGCCGATGCAGGGGCAGGCGCATCATTTCATCCGCTACGCACCCGAAGGCCAGACCTACCCGACCGAGCGCTACCGGAACGAGACGGTTCGCCTGCTGCACGTTCTGAACGGACGGCTGTCCGAGGCAGACTATCTGGCGGAGGAATATAGCATCGCCGACATGGCGGCCTGGCCCTGGGCGCGCGCGGTGCAGTTGATCGGACTGACGCTCGACGATTATCCCGCCGTTGCCGACTGGTTCGCGCGCGTGGGCGAGCGGCCGGCGGTGATTGCCGGGACCGACGTCAAAAATGCCGCCAATCTTGCGAGCGCGCGGCCGGTGCTGACCGAGGAGCAATGGTCGAACCTGTTCGGCAAGAATATGCTCGCCGCGCCGACGCGCTGACCTCCTGCGCCATTGCGAAGAGCGAAGCGACGCGGCTTCGCCCGCAATGACGAGCGTGGATCAGACCGTATCGGCATGACCCCACTGATATTCGATCTTTCCGGCGAGCCGCCGCACCGCGAGCCAGTCGCCCCCGGCCAGGCCGTCGTCCTCGATCAGCGCGATGACGCCGCCCGCGATATCCTTGGGTTCGCACGCTTCATTATTGGCGAGCACCTGCTCCATCCACTCCGATTTGCCGCCCGCGCCCGTGGTGTCGAGGATCGGCGTATCGACAAGGCCCGGCAGCATCCCCGCGACGCGGACGTTGCATTCGGCCTTCAGCGGCGCGCAGCAGCGGGTGAACATCATCACTGCCGCTTTGGTCGTCGCATACATCGCATCGTAGAATCCGGTGCCGAGCGCGACGGTCGACACGGTGTTGACGATCACCCCGCCGCCGCGCCGGCGCATCGCCTGCACGGCAATCTGCGTCGCGGCGATCAGCGAGGTCACATTGACGTCGATGATCCAGCGGATGCGCGCCGCGTCGACGTCGGGAAATTGCGGCAGTCCCGATACGACCCCGGCATTGTTGTGGAGAATGTCGACGTCGCCATGCGCCGCGAACCAGGCTTCGGTCGCGGCGATGTCGGACAGGTCGAGGCGGTGGACCGTCGCCCGCGCGCCCGCCGCCTCGACGCGACCCGCCGTTTCGCGCAGGTCGATATCGTTGACGTCGACAAGTGCGATCGCGGCGGCACCGCGCTCGGCAAGCGCGACAGCGGTGGCGCGGCCGATGCCGCTCGCGGCCCCGGTAACGATGGCGGTTTTACCCTTGATATCCATTGCTCTCTCCCGTTCGATGTCGCCTTACCGTAAAGCACATTGACAGATAAACTTAAATACCTAAGTATTTTGACCCGACAAGAATCACATGTTTGGGGAGAGCCATGACGCAAGCCACCGCCCTTGATGCGGGCGCCGCGCCGGCCGACCGTTCGATCGCCGTCCGCCGCAATTTTGCGCTCGCGATGCTGTTCCTGGTTGGCACGATCAACTTCGTCGACCGTCAACTGCTGTCGGTGCTCGTCGAACCGATCCGCGCCGATATGCAGTTCAGCGATACGCAGTTCGGCTTGCTCACCGGCCTTGCCTTCGCGCTCTTCTATGCGGCGATGGGCGTCCCCGTCGCGATGATCGCCGATCGCTGGAACCGGGTGAAGCTGATCGGTATCGCCTGCGTGGTGTGGAGCGGCTTCACCGCCGCGTGCGGGATGGTGTCGAACTTCTGGCAACTGGCGCTGATGCGCTTCGGCGTCGGCGCGGGCGAGGCGGGGGGGACGGCCCCGTCGCTGTCGGTGATCGCCGACTATTATCCGCCCGACCGTCGTCCGCTCGCGATCGGCCTGTTCACGCTGAACGGTCCGTTCGGCGTCTTCGTCGGCGCCGCCTTCGGCGCCTGGGCGGCGGCCAATATCGGCTGGCGCAACGCCTTTCTGGTCATCGGCGTCGTTGGCGTCCTTGTTGCGCCGCTCTTGATCTGGCTGGTCCGCGAACCCGCGCGCGGCGCCATGGACAAGCAGCAGGCGGCCGACGAGGCGCTGCCCTTTCGGCAAAGCCTTGCGATGTTCGTGCGCCGCCGGTCGCTGCGCATGGTGATGGTCGGCAGCGGCCTTGCTGCCTTCGTCAGCTATGGCATGCTCAACTGGATCCCGGCCTTCCTGATGCGCACGCAGGGCATGCCGCTCGATGCGATGGCGACCTGGTTCGCGCCCGCCGCGGGCATTACCTTCGGGATCGGCATCCTCGGCGGCGGCTGGCTGGTCAGCCACGTCGCGAAGCGATCGCCGCGCGCCTATGGATCGATTCCCGCGCTGGCCACCGCCGTCCTGATCCCCAGCTTCGCCGCGGCGCTCCTCGTCGATAGCTGGCAAGTGTCGCTCGCGCTGATGCTGATCCCGATGGCGGCCTGCACCGCCTATGTCGCGCCGGCGCTGGCGCTGGTGCAGAATCTGACCCCGCCGCGCAGCCGCGCGACGGCCGCCGCGGTACTGATGCTGATGTTCAATATCGTCGGCCTCGGCCTCGGTCCGCTGTTCATCGGCGTGGTGAGCGATCATCTCAAGCCGGCCTATGGCGACGAGAGTCTGCGCTGGGCGCTGCTGACCATTCTTCCCTTCGCCGTCGCCGCGGGGCTTGCCCAGTTTGCGATGACGCGCCACCTCGATCAGGATTTCGCCGAATGACCGATGTTGCAGGCAAGACGGCGTTCGTCACCGGCGGCGCCAGCGGGCTTGGCCTCGCGACGGCGCGGGCGCTGGCGGACAGGGGGGCGCGGCTGGTCCTCGCCGATATCGACGGAGCGGGCGCGGAAGCGGCGGCGGAAAGCCTGCGCGCCGCGGGGGCCGAGGCGATGGGGTTGCAGCTCGATGTGACCGACGAGGCAAGCTGGGCCGATGCCGGTGCCGCCGCGCAGGCTTTCGGCCCGGTACGCATCCTGTTCAGCAATGCCGGTGTGGGCGGCGGTTCGGGCCCGGTCGAGGATTATGACACCGACGTCTGGCGCTGGAACTATGCCGTCAACGCCCATGCGCATCTTTATGCCTGCCGGACCTTCCTCGGTGCGATGAAGGCATCGGGCGAGGCGAGCCACCTTATCATCACATCATCGATGGTCGCGATCGTGCCGCCGCCGATCTCGGTCGCCTATATCAGCTCGAAATATGCGACGCTCGGCATCGCGATGGCGCTGCGCAACGAGCTTGCGGGCACCTGCGTCGATATTTCGGTCCTGATGCCGGGGATGTCGGCGACGCGCATTGTCGAAACGACGCGCGATCTGCGCCCGGCGCAGGTCGAGGTGGGCCGCGCGGCGGCGACCAGCCAAGCCATGCAGGGCGTGCTCGCGGGCGGGATGGACCCGGCAAAGATCGGCGCGCGGGTTGTCCGGGCGATCGAGCATGGCGACTATTGGATTTTCACCCATCCCGAATGGAAGGCGATGGCCGAAATGGTGACGCGCGACATGTTAACCGCCTTCGGCGAATCCGCCGATCCGGATTACAAGGGCGACGATATCGACGGGCTGATCGCGGCCAATGGCGGCCGGATGTTCGGCGCGCGGATTTGAGGAGAGACTGATGAACGAACAGGACGACATTCGTGCGATGGCGACGCGCTTTTTCGACGCGATCGAGCAGGGCGATATCGAAACGATGCAGAACAGTTTCACGCCCGATGCCGAGATATGGCACAATACCGACGAACTGATCGTGACCCCGGCGCAGACGGCGCAGACGCTGACGGGGATGGTCTCACGCATCAAGGACCGCGAATATGCCGACCGCCGCCTGACCACCTTTCCGGGGGGCTTTGTCCAGCAACATGTGCTGAAGGGGCGCCGCGTTCACGACGACGGCCCGGTGCGCCTGCCGTGCGCCATCATATGTCAGGTCGAAAACGGCCGGATCACGCGCCTCGACGAATATTTCGACAGCGCGCACGTCGCCGAATTCCGCAAATTTGCCAACGCCTGAGGAGTCCGTTTCATGCCCGTCTTGCGCCAGGTGCCCCGGTCCGAAGTGACCGACGAGACCGTTCTCGCTTATTATCAGCGCCTGTTCGGCGACCGCGACCCGGTGGCCGAACCAGGCACCGCGACCGGCACGCCGGGCGATTGGTGGACCGTCTATGCGCTGTCGCCCGACATCTTCAAACATGCGGTCGACGGTTTCGCGGTCTATCGCAATCCGGCGCGTTCGATCGACCCGGTGCTGCGCGAGCTTGGGCAGACGCGCGCGGGCTGGGTGAAGGGCAGCCAGTTTGTCTTTTCGCAGCATTGCAAGTCGCTGCGCGGCCTGGGGGTTAGCGAAGAGAAGATCGCATCGATCGCCCATTGGCAGGTCGCCGATTGCTATAATGATCAGGAACGCGCCGTCCTCGCCTATGCCGATTGCCTCAGCCAGGCGAACGGCCGCGTCCCGACGGCGGTGTTCGACAAGCTCAAGACCTTCTGGAACGACGAGCAGATTTTCGAATTCACCTACATCACCTGCCTCTATGACATGCACGCGGTCATCACCCGCGCGCTGCGCATGGAGTTCGACGCGCGTGAAGATCCGATCGTTGAGGTCGCGGCCCCCGAAGGCTTCGATGCCGCCGACTTCCTGAGCGCGCCGCGGTCGAAACCCGAATGAGCGACTTCGGCGCGCCCGAGGTCGTCGCCACCGGCCTGCACTTTCCCGAAGGGCCGGTGCCGATGCCCGACGGGTCGGTGCTGCTTGTAGAGATTGCGCGCGGCACGCTGACCCGCGTCGCCCCGGACGGAAGCCTGTCGGTCGTGGCCGAACTGGGCGGCGGGCCCAATGGGGTGGCGATCGGCCCCGATGGTGCTGCCTATGTCTGCAACAATGGCGGGTTCCAGTGGACCCGGGCGGGGCCGCTGCTCTTTCCCGGTCATGCCGCGCACGACGCCGCCTGCGGCTCGATCCAGCGGGTCGACCTCGCCAGCGGGGCGGTGACGACGCTCTTCGACAGTTTCGAGGGCGAGCGGCTGAAGGGGCCGAACGACATCGTCTTCGACCGCGAGGGCGGTTTCTGGTTCACCGACCATGGTCAGGTGCGCAGCAGCGGGCGCGATCATGGCGCCATCTATCATGCCAGCATCGACGGCTCCTCGATCACGCGCCAGCGCGCCGAGATGATCGGTCCCAACGGCATTGGCCTCTCCCCCGACGGCAAGACGCTCTATGTCAGCGAGACCATGACCGCGCGCGTCTGGGCGATGGACGTGGTGGCACCGGGCGAACTCGCGCCGCCGCCGCCGTGGGCGCCGGGGCGGTTCGTCGGCACGCCGCCCGCCTTCCGCCTGCTGGACAGCCTTGCGGTCGAGGAAAGCGGCCGCATCTGCGTCGGCACAATGGTCGAAGGCGGCATCACCATCTTCGATCCCGATGGCGGCGGGTCGGAGTTTCTGCCGCTTCCCGATATCGGCGTGACCAACATCGCGTTTGGCGGGGCCGATCGGCGCGACGCCTATATCACCGCCTCGACCACCGGGGCGCTCTACCGCGTCCGCTGGCCGCGCCCCGGACTGGCTCCCGCATAATCGTCAATTAAGTTGACGGTTATGCGGGAAGCTGTTAGAAGGATCATGAGAGGATGGCCATGAAATTCTACAATAGCGTCGGCCCCAATCCCCGCGTCGTGAAACTGTTCATGGCGGAAAAGGGGATCGAGTTGCCGCAGGTCGAGGTCGACCTGCGCGGCGGCGAAAACCGGCGGCCGCCCTATAACAGCAGCGTGAACCCGGCGGGACAAACCCCGGCGCTCGAGCTCGACGACGGCACGGTGCTGACCGAGATTACCGCGATCTGCGAATATCTGGAGGAACGCTTCCCCGATCCGGCGCTGATCGGCACGACGGCCGAAGAGCGCGCGGTGACGCGGATGTGGACGCGGCGCGTCGACCTAAAGATTTGCGAACCGCTGACCAACGGCTTTCGCTTTGCGGAGGGGCTGCCGCTGTTCGAACCGCGCATGCGCTGTCTGCCCGAAGCCGCGGCGGGGCTGAAGGCGGTGGCGCAGGACGGGCTCAAATGGCTCGACCCGCTCATCGCCGATCGCGCGTTCATCGCCGGCGACCGGCTGACGCTCGCCGACATCATGCTCTTCGCTTTCCTCGATTTCGGCGCAAGCGTCGGTCAGCCGCTCGACCCCGAAAACAAGAATATCCTGCGCTGGTACCAGGGCATGAAGGCCCGGCCCGGCGCCAATTCGAACTGAGACGCAAAGGAGACGGATGATGGCAGAAGCAAACAAGGAATTCGAATTTTGCGGGGTCAACCACCTCGCGCTTGTGTGCAAGGACATGGCCAGGACGGTCGAATTCTACCGCGACATCCTGGGCATGCCGCTGACCAAGACGATCGACCTGCCGGGCAATCGCGGCCAGCATTTCTTCTTCGATATCGGCAACGGCGACAGCCTGGCCTTCTTCTGGTTCGACGGTGCGCCCGAAGCGGTGCCGGGAATCTCGGCGCCCGAAGCGCTGCCGACGCAGGGCAATTTCATGTCGGCGCACGGATCGATGAACCATATCGCGATCAACGTGCCCGCCGAGCGCTTTGATGAATATTACGACCGCCTCGTCGAAAAGGGCGTCAAGGTCACCAAGATCCTGAACCACGACAATTCGCCGACGCAATCGTCGGACGAGATGAACGACGATGTGTTCGTCCGTTCGGTCTATTTCTTCGACCCCGACGGCGTGTGCCTCGAATTTGCGGCCTGGACCAAGGTGTTCGACGACAGCGACGTCGCGCACGACCCGGTCCGTGCGGACGGAACGAAGGTCGAAGGCATGATCACCGCACGCAAGCCGGTTCCCGCCGAATAAGCCGAAATAGCGAAACACTCCTCGGGCCCGGCCGCTGCGCCGGGCCCATCTTGTGCCCGAGCGCTAATCATTCGGCGCGCGGCGCGGCGCCTTGGCGCGGAGGAAATTGCCGAGCGCGACGAACAGCATTTCGCGCGCGTCGCCGCCCAGCATTTCGGCGCTGAGCCAGTCGAACGCCGCGCGGTCGTCGCGACCGGCGGCACCGACCAGCGCCGCGAGCAACGCTTCGTCGAAGCTGGCTCGCGGGCAGCAGGGCGGGGCGACCGCGAAGGGGTCGGGCCAGCAATGACCGATCGCCTCCACGACGAGACGGTAGCGGCGCGCCGCGAGGATGTTGCCGCAGCGCCGTTCGAGTTCGGGCATCGGGTCGCGCTCGCTGCGATGGCACAGCACGCAATAGCGCAGCGCGAGGACCGCCTGCGCCGCATCGACCGGCAGGTCGCGCACGAACGGCTGTTCGGTCAGGCGGCGGACGAGCGTGCTGGTTTCCATCATTCCTCCCATCGACGGCCCAAATCCGCGGCGCATCGGCATGCAGCCCAGTTCCTCCGAAAAAGATGCCGGCTGCCGCAGGGCCGCAGCAGCCGGCAGGAGGGGACTGCGTAAACAGTGCTATTGATAATCAGTCGCAAAAACAAGCGAAAAATGAGGCGCCCGCAGGCGCCCCCAAAAATCCTCGGATTTTGGCCGGTCCGGCGTCAGTCGTCGCCGGCGGGCTTCGACTGGAGCTGGACGTAATTTTCCATTCCCATGCGCTCGATCATCTCGAACTGCTTTTCCAGCTCGTCGACATGATGCTCTTCGCTTTCCAGAATGTCGGCGAACAGATCGCGGCTGACATAGTCGCGCACGCTTTCGCTATGCGCGATCGCGTCCTTGAGCAGCGGGATCGCTTCTTCCTCGAGCGCGAGGTCGGCCTTGAGGATCTCTTCGACCGTTTCGCCGACGCGCAGCCGTCCGAGCAGCTGGAAATTGGGCAGGCCGCCCAGAAAGAGAATGCGGTCGGCCAGCTCGTCGGCGTGCTTCATCTCGTCGATCGATTCCTCGCGCTCGAAATGCGCAAGTCGCGCGACGCCCCAATTGTCGAGCATGCGATAGTGCAGCCAATATTGGTTGATTGCCGTCAGCTCGTTCTTGAGCGCTTCGTTGAGAAAATCGATGACCTTGGGGTCGCCCTTCATTGTCCGTCCTGTCCTTGTCGGGTGGGGTAAGAAGACAGGATTATAGGCGCCCGGACACGTTCAGGCCAAGCCAAAAAGTGGCGGAAAACTTGGAAAAATTCAGGCGGTTGCTGTGATGTCGCTGATGATATTGCGAGCGAAAGGCAGGCATTGGCCGCATTTGGGTTTGCGACCCAATTGCGCATAGGCGGCCTTGGCGCAGCGCAACTGGCCGTCCTTTGCGACGTCGCGCAAATCGCGTTCCCTTATTGCGTTGCAGACACAGACGACCATGTGCGAATCCTTCTCAACAAGGCTGATCTAGGGATAGTGCGAGGGATTCGCAACAGGAAAGTTGCGAGCGGTTCGCATTTCCCTGGCGCGGCCGATTTGCCGCGCTGGCCCCTTGCCCGCGCGACGATTCGCGGGCATAGGCGCGCCCATCCTCCCCGGCCCGAACCCGCCCGGCCGAAACATGAAGGTACGCGCCCATGAAAGTGAATGTCTATGTGACGCTCAAACCCGGGGTGCTCGACCCACAGGGCAAGGCGATCCATCATGCGCTCGAAGGGCTGGGCTTCGGCGGCGTGGCCGATGTGCGCGCCGGACGCTTCATCGAACTCGACGTCGCCGACGGCACCAGCGATGCCGATCTCGACGCGATGTGCGCAAAGCTGCTCGCCAACACGGTGATCGAAAACTACCGCATCGAACGCGCCTGACCGCCGCGAAGGAGCCTTGCTCATGAAGACCGCCGTCATCGTCTTTCCCGGCTCCAACTGCGATCGCGACATGGCTGTCGCGCTCGAAACCGTGACCGGCGTCAAGCCCGCGATGGTTTGGCACCGCGAGACGGCGCTTCCCGGCGGCACCGATTTCATCGCGCTGCCCGGCGGCTTTTCCTATGGCGATTATCTGCGCTCGGGCGCGATGGCGGCGCGGTCGCCGATCCTGCGCGCCGTCGCCGACGCCGCGGCGCGCGGCGTGCCGGTGCTGGGCGTGTGCAACGGCTTTCAGGTCTTGACCGAGGCGCAGTTGCTGCCCGGCGCGCTGATGCGCAACGCGGGCCTCAATTTCGTCTGCCGCACGGTGCCGCTGACCGTGGCGAACAGCCAGTCGCTGTTCACCGCCGCCTATCGTGCGGACGAGACGATCCATATTCCGGTCGCCCATCATGACGGCAATTATTTCGCCGACGCCGACACGCTCGACCGGATCGAGGGCGAGGGGCGCGTGGCTTTTCGCTATGCCGACAGCGTCAACGGTTCGGCGCGCGCCATCGCCGGCGTGCTCAACGATGCGGGCAATGTCCTCGGCATGATGCCGCATCCCGAACGCGCGATCGACCGCGCGCATGGCGGCACCGACGGGCTACGCCTGTTCGAAGCCGCGCTCGGCGCTCTCGCCTGATATAGCCGTCGGCGCTGGCGCGTCGGCGCGCGGCTCCAGCCAGCGGCCGACGATCAGCAGCACCGTCGGCCAGAACATCGTGTTCCAGATATCGTGCCAGTGCGCCGCGTCGGGCTGGACCGCCGAGCGGCCGATCTCGGCCTGAAGGTCGAGCCATTCGCCGCCGCACGCCATGACAAGTACCGCGCCCCAGGCGATCAGTCCGCCGCCGCGCCGTCGCCAGACCAGCCGCACCGCCAGAAACAGCGTCAGCCCGAAATAGATATGCAGAGCATCCTTGCCGAGCCCGACCGCGGAGACGATCGACAGCTTGCGCTCCTCGAACAGCGCGGCGAGCAGGGTCAGCGTCACGCGGATCAGACCTTGGCTCGGAAGGGGGTGAAATCGGTTCCCTCGTCAAACACGTCGACGCCCTCGCGGCGCTTGAGCGTGCCGACCACCAGATAGGTGACGGGGGTCAGCGCCGCCTCCCAGGCGGTCTTGATGAACCATTGCGACAGCACGACCTGATAAAGCTGCTCGGGCGGCCAGCCGGCGAGCCCGTAAAAGGCGAGCGGGTAGAAGATCAGGCTGTCGAGCCCCTGGCCGACGATCGTCGACCCGATGGTGCGCATCCACAGATGCCGGCCTTCGGTCCACAGCTTCATGCGCGCGAGGACATAGCTGTTGGCGAATTCGCCGACCCAGAAGGCGGTCATCGAAGCGATGACGATGCGCCAGCTGTTGCCGAACACGAACTCATAGGCCGCTTGCCCCGGCCAGTCGCGCGCCGGCGGCAGCGCGACGACCACCCATGCCATGAATGCCATGAAGACAAGCGCGGCGAACCCGGTCCAGATCACCCGCCGCGCGCGCGCATAGCCATAAACCTCGGTCAGGACGTCGCCGATGATATAGCTGATCGGAAAGAAGAGCACGCCCGCCCCAAAAGCCCATTCGGTGCCCCAGGGCAGGGTGACATAGCTCGGCTTCGATGCCCCGATGATGTTGCTGAGCAACAGGATCGCGACGAACGCCGCCATCATCAGATCATAATAGCGGAACTGGTGCACGCTGGCGGCGCGGACGTGCACGGGATGGGCGGGCGGCGGAGACTCGGTCATCGCCGCATTGCTTAACCCGCTTTGCAGCCCCCGCAAACCACGCTATTCGCCCGATCCACAGCCTTGGTGCACGCGCCCGTAGCTCAGCTGGATAGAGCACCCGCCTTCTAAGCGGGTGGTCGCAGGTTCGAATCCTGCCGGGCGCGCCATTTTCCGTTGCTCATTATGGTGCGACATTGCCGCTCGCGGTCGGCTACGACATTTTCGTTCCGACCGGAAACGACCGGTTGCGGACGTTGTTCGGGCGGGTACAATAGCGAAATGACGTGTCGTGTAGCCTTCCTCTTGACCGCAGCGACAGTCGTTTGCGCTGCTTCCCCCGGTGATGCCATGGGACTTGCTGATCCGGCATCTTCGGCGTCGGAGGACCCTAACAAGCCTGCACCTGTCGGAAATGACGTGATTGAGTCCGCGCGGCGTTGGATAAAGGGTGATTTGGGCGGCCGCTCAGAGCTTGAGGCATTGGCAACCGAAGGACGATCCGATGCCCAGGAAATGCTGGGGGAGTTGATGGGATCCCACGGCCCCCCGGCACTACGCGATGAACTTGCGGCATGTGGGTGGTTTGTCAAAGCAGCAGCTTCCCGTCTGGACTCACTGCACAATTCGGCCCTGTGTGCCGAAAAGGGAGTAAACGGGACGCCCGATCTCGCGCGCGCAGCTGAACTCTATAGGCAGGCCGCCGACCGGGGTTATCACAAATCGATGTGCGCTCTCGGCAATCTCTACGTTGCGGGCCGAGGCGTTCCGAAAGACGAAGCAAAGGGGGCCGAGCTCTGCCGCCAAGCTGCGGAGCAAGGCGAGCCGGACGCGCAAACTGATTTAGGGAATTTGTACCTTCGAGGTATCGGCGTCCCACATGATGTAGCGCAGGCACGCCACTGGTACGAGTTAGCAGCGGCTCAGGGTCAGCCCAATGCTACATTCATACTTGGTCAGATTTACTGGAACGGCGACGGAGTTGCGCGCGACCAAAGTAAAGCGGCGGAGCTTTGGAAAGCAGCCTACCGAGGGGGACGTGTCGATGCCGCACCTCTTTTGGCTACATGGCTGTTTGCCAGCTGGATGTCGGGGCATCCACGAGGCGACGTCACAGTCCTGAATGAGGCAATTCAGTATCAGGAGATCACTGTTAGGTCCGTTCCAGAGGCCAATCGGGCAAAAGCCCAAACACTTCTCACCGTCATGCAATCCGCAAGAGCGACGGCGGAAAAGGAGAAGTAGAAGCCCGGAATGCCCGCTTCCCACCCCGTTCGAGACATTCAGGCGCCGCCGCCAGTACGGGGGCCCCCCCCGGCCTGGCGGGCATTAGCGACGCGGCATTGATCATCCTCGCTACGCCGGGCGCGACAATCCCTTCCCATATTCAGGTATCGCAACGGCGCTCGCCCGCCTCATTCATGCTTTATTTCATTTATTCACGCACATGTGAGTGAGTGTTGACATCGCAGGGGACCGCGGTCATAAATCCGCGGCAGAGACGGCTTCGATAAGGCCGTCCAGGAGGGAGAGGTTTCATGAAGGCACCGTTGCTCGTGTCCGCTTCGGCGGTCGCCCTGTTCGCGCTACCCGTTGCTGCCCAGGCCCAGTCGTCCGCCGCCCGCTGACAAGGCGACCGGCGAAAGTGCGCGGCCCAGCGAAGATATCATCGTCACCGCGACGCGCCGCAGCGAACGTCTGCAGGACGTGCCGCTCAGCGTCACAGCGTTCGGCCAGCGCGAACTCGATGATCTGGGCATCGTCGGTTATGAAGGCATTGCGCAGAACACGCCCGGCATCGTCGTCAACCGTCCGACGCAGAATTTCAACAATTTCACCGCCCGCGGCATCAACACCAACGGCTATTCGGCGGGGCTGCAGAGTGCGGTCGCCATCTATGTCGACGAACTGCCGATCTCGGCGAACGGCAATTCGACCATCCTCGATCCCAATCTCTACGATGTCGAGCGCGTCGAGTTTCTGCGCGGGCCGCAGGGGACGCTGTTCGGATCGAACTCGCTGGCGGGGGCGATGCGGATCATCACCAAGAGCCCCGACCTCAATGCGTTTGCCGCATCGGCGAGCGTCGATCTGGGGCTGACGGGATCGAGTTCGCTGCGCCAGCGCTATAATGCGATGGTCAACGTGCCGATCATGCAGGACGAAATGGGTCTTCGCATCACCGGCTATTATCGCAACGAAGACGGCTGGGTCGACAATATCGGCACCGGGATCAAGGATTCGAACAGCCTTGAAGCCTATGGCGGCCGCGCGATCCTGCTGATGCGGCCCAGCGACCGGATGAAGGTAAAGCTGCTCATTTCCTATGAGAACAGCAAGCCCGCCGATTCGGGCCTGATCAACCCGACGCTTGGCAAGTTCGTGCGCAATTCGGACCGGCCCGACCTGTTCCAGGGCAAGCTCACCAACTATAATCTCACGGTCAATTACGAGTTCGATTTCGCCGAGCTGATCAGTTCGACGACGCTGTCGACCTATGATGCGTCCTTCTATGTCGACCTGGCCGGCACCTATGCGCAGGCCTTTCCCTTCGCGCTCGACGCCTATGGCTATGACGATCTGTTCGTTCAGGAAACGCGGCTCGTCTCGCGCGGCGACGGGCCGTTCCAGTGGGTTGCGGGCTTCTTCTATTATGACAAGCGCCGGAGCGTCGATTTCGCCTACCGGTCGAGCCCCGAATATCTGGCGGCGAAGAATATCGTCGGGCTGCCCGACGAATATTATCAGCGCTTCAACAGCTATACCGACCAGAGCGAGGTCGCGGGCTTCGGAGAGCTGACCTACAAGTTCAGCGACAAATTCTGGATCACCGGCGGGCTGCGCTACGGCAATACGCAGGTGCAAAGCTTCACCCGCGGCGGCGGCTACAACAGCAATTATCTGACCATCGCCTATTGCCTGTCCTTCCCGGCGGCGTGCGGCTTTTATGTGCCGCCGCTCGCGATCACCTCGATCCCCTATGCCGAGGGGCTGAAGGTTTCGGACGACCGCCTGTCGTGGAAGGCGAGCGCGTCGTGGAAGCCGAGCGAGGATCTGACGACCTATGTCACCGTGTCGACCGGCTTCCGCACCCCGGTGGTCAATGCGCGCGCCGGGCTGGCGAGCACGATCGATCCCAATGATATCGTCATCCCCAGCGGCGCCCGTTCGGACAGCGTGACCAACTATGAGGCCGGGCTGAAGGGCCGGTGGCTGGGCGGCGACCTGACCGCCAATATCGCCGCATATTATATCGACTGGAAGAATATTCAGGTTCAGGCGAACCGCGTGTCGGATTCGATCCAGTTCGCGACCAATATCGGCGGCGCCGAAAGCTATGGCCTGGAGTTCGAGATCATGGCGCGGCCCATCCAAGGCCTCAGCCTCGCGGTCAACGGATCGTTCAACGAGGCGAAGGTGACCAAGCTGACGGCGGTCGAGGCGGCCATTTCGGGCGCCGAAGTCGGCACCCGGCTCGCCTCGCCCCATTTCCAGGGCTCGGCGACGCTGCGCTATGACTTCCGGATGGCCGGCAGCAACAGCGGCTTCGGTGCGGTCAATGTCTCCCACGCGGGGTCATTCCCCAACCAGTTCCCGAACGTGCCGGGCAAGCCCAATGTGGTCAGCCCGACCTTCGATTATACCGAGGCCTGGACCAACGTGAACCTTTACGCAGGGGTCAAGCTCGGCGCGCTCGGGCTGACCGCCTATGTCGAAAATCTCTTCAACGACAGTTCGATCACCTACGTCCATCCCGAAGCCTTCCTCGACGGTCGCTACGCCCGGATGCGCCCGCGCACCGTCGGCGTTCGTGCGGACTATCGCTTCTGATCGGCCCGAGAAGGAGAGACATCATGCCCAGCCTGCGGATTTGCGCGCTTGCGCTCTCGCTTCTTCTCCCGGCCCCGATCGCGGCGGCCGCGGCGGACGCCGATCCGGTGGTCGCGGCCCCCGCGGGTAGCGTGCGCGGCGTTGCGGAACGCGACGTCCGCATATTCCGGGGCATTCCCTATGCCCAGGCCCCCGTCGGGGAGCGCCGCTGGCGTCCCCCGGCGGCGGCGGCGGACTGGGACGGGGTGCGCGACGCGAGTCAGTTTGGTGCCGCGTGCATGCAGCCCAAGCCGCGCGCCGGGAATATCTATGCGGGAAGCTTGCCCGCGATGAGCGAGGATTGCCTGTCGCTCAACGTCTGGGCGCCCGAAAATGCGAAAAATGCGCCGGTGTTCGTGTGGATACACGGCGGATCGCTGATGGCGGGATCGGGTGCCGAACCGCTTTATGACGGCAGCGCGCTGGCGCGGCGCGGGATTGTCGTGGTGACGATCAACTACCGGCTCGGCATGTTCGGCTATTTCGCGCACCCGGCGCTCAGCGCCGAGTCGCCCGATCATGTGTCGGGCAATTACGGCCTGCTGGACCAGATCGCCGCGCTGCAATGGGTGAAGCGCAACATCGGCGCCTTCGGGGGCAATGCGGCAAATGTCACCGTCGCGGGCGAATCGGCCGGTGCGCTCAGCGTCATGTATCTGATGACGGCACCCGCTGCGCGCGGCCTGTTCGCCAAGGCGGTGGCACAGAGCGCCTATATGGTGTCGGCGCCCGCACTGCGCGACCGGGTCAACGGCATGGTTCCGGCCGAAGAGCAGGGGAGTGATCTGGCCGCCAAGCTTGGGGCGACCGACCTTGCGGCGCTGCGGGCGCTGCCCGCCGAGACGATCGCCGACAAGGTGCCGACGACGGGCTATTTCCCCTTTCCGGCGATCGACGGCAAGACGGTGCCGCGCCAGCTCGTCGACAGCTTCGATCGCGGCGAACAGGCACCGGTGCCGATATTGGCGGGTTTCAACAGCGGCGAAATCCGGTCGCTGCGCTTTCTCTTGCCGAAGCCGCCGGCCGATGCGGCTGCTTATGAGGCCGCGGTTCGCGCTGGCTATGGCGAGTTCGCCGACATGTTCCTCGCGCGCTATCCGGCCAAGACCATCGACGAAAGCATGCTCGCGGCGACGCGCGATGCGATGTACGGCTGGACCGCCGAGCGGCTGGTTTCCGACCAGGCGGCGGCGGGCAAGGGCGCCTATATCTATCTCTTCGATCATGGCTATCCCGCGACCCAGGAGTGGAATCTCCACGCCTTTCACGCGTCCGAACTGCCCTATGTATTTGGCACCGCGTCGCGGACCCCGCCGTTGTGGCCGAAAATTCCCGACACGCTGGCCGAGCGCAAGCTCAGCGAAGCGATGGGCGATTATTGGGCGAGCTTTGCCGCGACCGGCAAGCCCCAGGCCAAGGGTTGGCCGGACTGGCCCGACTATGCCAACGATCGCGGCTTTCTGCATTTCGCGGACACGCCGCGCGCTGGCCATAATCTCTTCCCCGGCACCGCGGCGCTGCACGAGGCGGTGGTCTGCCGCCGTCGCGCGGCGGGCGATATAGCGTGGAACTGGAACGTCGGCATCGTCGCGCCGCCGCTGCCTCCGAAGGCCGAGGGGTGCCAATGATCGACGGTTCGATGCAGTCCTATGCCCTGACGCTCGACAAATTCCTCTCCCATGCCGCGAAATGGCATCCCGGCGCCGAAGTGGTGTCGGCGGGACTGGACGGCGGCGTCCGGCGCATCGCCTATGCGGCGCTTCGCGACCGGGCGCTGCGCGTTTCGTCGGCGCTGGCGGCGCTCGGGATCGCAAAGGGCGCGCGGGTCGCGACGCTGGCCTGGAATACGCAGGGCCATGTCGAGGCGTGGTACGGCATCATGGGGATGGGCGCGATCTGTCACACGCTCAACCCGCGCCTGACCCCGGCGCAGCTCGGGTCGATGCTGCGCCAGTCGGAAGCGTCGGTGCTGCTGGCGAGCGCCGACCTTCTGGGTCTGGCACGCGACGCGACGCGCGGCCTCGGCGCGCCGCCGCGCATCCTGCTGCTCGACGAAGCCGAAGGGGAGGATGCGCTCGAACCGCATATCGTCGGCGCGGCCGCCGATGTGCCGTGGGGCGATTTCGACGAGAATACCCCGTCGGGGCTGTGCTTTACATCGGGCAGCACGGGCGCGCCCAAGGGCGTCACCTATACGCATCGTGGTTGCTATCTTCACACGATGCGCCAGCTTCAGGCCGACGTCCTCGGCATTACCGCGCGCGATGCGGTGATGCCCGTCGTGCCGATGTTCCATGCCAATGCGTGGGGAATTCCCTTCACCGCACCCGCCGTCGGCGCCAAGCTGGTGCTGCCCGGACGGCACAGCGACGGCGCGCATCTTGCCCGGCTGATCCGGGCCGAAGGCGTTACCGCGGCGGTCGGCGTGCCGACGGTGTGGCTGGGGCTGGTCGAGCATCTGGAGGCCGAGGGCGGCGAGGTGCCGACGCTCGAGCGTATCCTGGTCGGCGGGTCGTCGATGCCGCCGGCGCTGATGGACCGGATCGAACGGCGGCTGGGGGTCGAGGTGCAGACGAGCTGGGGCATGACGGAGTTGTCGCCGCTGGGGACGGCGGCGCTACCGGGCGACCCGGCACGGCGACCGGATCTGTCGGGGCGCCCCGCGATGGGCATCGACCTGCTGCTCACCGACGGCGATGGGCGGGCGCTCGCCGAGCAGCGCGGTACCGAGGGGCATTTGCGCGTGCGCGGCGGGTCGGTCGTCGAACGCTATTTCGGGCAGAGCGAGCCGGCGACCGACGCCGATGGCTGGTTCGATACCGGCGACCTCGCGCGGATCGACGCCGGGGGAAATCTGACCATCACCGGACGCGCCAAGGATCTGATCAAATCGGGCGGCGAGTGGATCAATCCCGCCGAGATCGAGGCGATCGTCGCGGGGCTGCCGCAAGTGTCGCTCGCCGCGGTGATCGGACGCAGCGATCCCAAATGGGGCGAGCGGCCGATCCTGCTCGTCGAAACCTGCGACGATGCGATCAGCGACGCCGATCTGCTGGGTTCGCTCGATGGCCGCGTCGCATCCTGGTGGGTTCCCGATGCCGTCGTGCGTCTGGCCGCGATGCCGCTCGCGCCGACGGGCAAGATCGATAAAATGCAATTGCGGGCGGAATATGGACAGGTGTAGGCCCAGAGGGTCGCACCCGATTGAACGAAGCCCCGGAAGGAAGTGAATTTGGCGTCGAAGGCAAAGACTGCGGCAAAGCGGCCATCAAAAGCGGAGCAGCGCGCCGAGATGATGGAGCAGATTCTCGACGTCGCCGAACTTCTGTTTTCGAAGCATGGCTTTCACGGCGTCACGCTGAAGGATGTCGCAAAGCAGGTCGGCGTCCACCACACGCTGCTGAACTATTATTTCGACGACAAGCAGACGCTGTTCGATGCCGTTTTCGCGCGCCGCGCGGTCGTTACGATCGACCGTCGGATGCAGGCGCTCGACGATTATGAGCGCGCAGCCGCGGGCAAGCCGACAGTCGAGGGTGCGCTGCACGCCTTTCTCGACACCGACCTCGACCTCTATATCCAGGGCGGCGAGGGGTGGAAGAATTACGGGGCCTTTGGTGCGCAGGCGTCGAACAGCCCCGAAGGCGCGGAATTTATGGACAAATATTTCGATCCCGTGGTCCTGCGGCTGATCGACATATTGAAAAAGGCGCTGCCCGACGCGGCCGAGGAAGATATTTTCTGGGGCTATCACTTCGTGACCGGCGCGCTGATGCTCACGCTCGCGCGGACCGGGCGCATCGACAAATTGTCGCACGGCCTGTGCCTGTCGGACGATTATGAAGCGGTAAAGCACCGGATGGCGCGCTTCATGGCGGCGGGATTCCGCGAAATTTGCGAGCAGCGGAAGCAGGATAGGGGCTGACAGGCCAATACGCCGCAGTTCGATGGGGATTCACGGTACGTATAACTAAATTCACTCACGAGTGAGTTATGATTTGGAAGCGAGAGGGCGGCGATGAAGAAGGACTTGCAGGATCGAGTGGCGATCGTGACCGGGGCGGGCGGCGGGCTGGGCCGCGCCCATGCGCTGATGCTGGCGCGGCACGGCGCGCGCGTCGTCGTCAACGATCGCGACGCCGCCGCCGCCGAAGCCGTGACGGCCGAGATCGTCGCATCGGGCGGGCAGGCGATCGCGGCGCCCGCTTCGGTTGCCGACACCGCTGAGGTCGCGGCGATGGTCGATGATGTGACCGCGGCATGGGGCGGGATCGACATATTGATCAACAATGCCGGCATCCTGCGCGACAAGAGCTTTGCGAAGATGGACATCGACGATTTCCGTCTGGTCGTCGACGTCCATCTGATGGGCGCCGCCATCTGTTCGAAGGCGGTGTGGGACCAGATGCGCGCGCGGCGCTTCGGACGCATCGTGATGACGACCTCTTCGTCGGGGCTCTACGGCAATTTCGGCCAGGCCAATTACGGCGCTGCAAAGATGGCGCTCGTCGGCTTGATGCAGACGCTCGCGCTCGAAGGCGAACGGCACAATATCCGGGTCAACTGTCTGGCGCCGACCGCGGCGACGGCGATGACCGACGGCGTGCTCGCGCCCGAAGCGCTGGCGCGGCTGGCGCCCGAGGCGGTGAGCCCCGGGCTGCTCGCGCTGGTCGGCGATACCGCACCGACGCGCGCCATTCTCTGTGCGGGGGCCGGGCATTTCGCGAGCGCGCATGTCACGCTGACCGACGGGTTGTTTGTGGGCCGCGGCGAGGATGCGGCCGCGCGCGTGGTTTCGGAATGGGACCGCATCACCGATCGCCGCGGCGAGGTCGTGCCGGCCTATGGCTTCACGCAGGCCGAGCGCGAACTGGCGAATGCGGGTTTCACGGCGCCGACGATGGCGGTGCAACGCTGACAATCCCCGGGGCGTGGCGGACGGGCCGGTCAAGAGCCCGCCGTCGCTGCCGGGACGAAGGGAGAAGGATATGACGACCGACAGCCAGGCCGCGCCCGAAGCGGGCAAGGGGCAGAACGAGAAGCTGGTGATCGCTGCTTCGTCGCTGGGGACAGTGTTCGAATGGTATGACTTCTATCTCTATGGCCTGCTCGCCACGGCGCTTTCGCATCACTTCTTTTCGGGGGTGAACGAAACGACGGGCTTCATCCTTGCGCTGATGGCGTTTGCCGCGGGGTTTGCGGTGCGGCCGTTCGGCGCGCTCGTCTTCGGCCGCGTCGGCGACATCGTCGGCCGCAAGAATACCTTCCTCGTCACCATGGCGATCATGGGGCTGTCGACCTTCGCGGTCGGCTTTCTGCCCGGCTATGACACGATCGGGGTGGCAGCGCCGATCATCCTGATGCTGCTGCGCCTGCTGCAGGGATTGGCGATCGGCGGCGAATATGGCGGCGCCGCCGTCTATATCGCCGAACATGCCCCGCCCGGAAAGCGCGGCCTCTACACCAGCTTCATCCAGACGACGGCAATGATCGGGCTGATCCTGGCGTCGACCTTCGTCGTGTCGCTGCGATTGTTCATGGATGCCGATACGTTCAATGCCTGGGGCTGGCGGCTTCCCTTCATCTTTTCGATCGTGCTGCTGTCGGTCGCGCTGTGGATACGCCTGCAGCTTGAGGAAAGCCCGGTGTTCCAACGGATGAAGGCGGCCGGCGCAACGTCGAAAGCGCCGCTGAAGGAGGCCTTTGGCGAATGGCGCAATTTGAAGATCGTGCTCATTGCGCTGTTCGGGGCGGTGGCGGGGCAGGCGGTGATCGGCTTTGCCGCGCACCTCTATCCGCTCTTCTACCTCGAACGTATCGCGCGGGTGGACGGCGCGACCGCCAATTTCCTGGTTGCGACGGCGCTCCTCATCATCATTCCAAGCTTCGTCTTCTTCGGCTGGCTCAGCGACCGTATCGGCCGCAAACCGATCATGATGACCGCCTGCGTGATCGCGGTGTTCGTCTATTTCCCGCTCTACAAGGCGCTCGTCGTCGCCGCGAATCCCGCGATGGCCGCGGCGGTCGAACGCGCGCCGGTCACGGTCATTGCCGATGCCGGCGAATGCTCGTTCCAGTTCGACCCGATCGGCAAGAACAGCTTTGACCAATCGAGTTGCGACATCGCCAAATCCTATCTGGCAAAGAACGGGATCAACTATGCCAATCGCGATGCGCCGGCGGGAAGCGCCGCGTCGGTGCGCGTCGGCGACCGCGTGATCGCCGTCGCCGATCCGGTGGGGCTCGACAAGGATGCGCGGGGCGCCGCGGTCGCCGCCTTCGGGCGCGAGGCGAAGGCGGCACTCGATGCGGCGGGCTATCCCGACAAGGCCGATCCGGCGCAGGTGAACAAGGTCAAGGTGATTCTGATCCTCTGCGTCTTCGGGCTGCTCGCGACGATGGTCTATGGCCCGCTCGCCGCGCTGCTCGTCGAGCTGTTCCCGGCGCGCATCCGTTACACTTCGCTGTCGCTGCCCTATCATATCGGCAACGGCTGGATCGGCGGCTTCATGCCGACGATCGGCTTTGCGATGGTCGCGGCTACGGGCAATATCTATCAGGGGCTGTGGTATGCGGTCATCATTGCGGCGGTGACCGCGGTCGTCGGCATCCTGTTCCTGCCCGAAACCTACAAGCGCGACATCGAGGCATGAGCGGCGGCGATGCCATTGCGCGCCGCGCGCTGATCCAGGGGGCGGTCGGTGCCGCCGCCGCGCCGGTGCTGCTCGGCAACGCCCCGGCGCCGGCGCGGCGCAAGCCCGCGCCGAAGGGCTTTCTGTGGGGCGCGGCCATCTCGGCGCACCAGAGCGAAGGGAATAACACCAACAGCGACGCCTGGCTTGCCGAGAATATCGAACCGACGCTGTTCAAGGAGCGGTCGGGCGACGCGTGCGACAGCTATCACCGCTACGATCAGGATTTCGGGCTCGCACAGCAATTGGGGCTGAACTGCTACCGGCTCGGTATCGAATGGGCGCGGATCGAGCCGAGCGAGGGGCATTTCTCGAACGCCGAACTCGACCATTATGCCCGGGTGCTGACTGCCTGCCGCGCGCGGGGGCTCGCGCCAGTGGTGACGCTCAGCCACTTCACGGTGCCGCTGTGGTTCGCGAAGCGCGGCGGGTTCGAGGTCGCCGACGCGCCGCAGCTCTTCGCGCGCTATTGCGCCAAGGTCGCCGAGCGGCTCGGCGGGCTGATGCATCTCGTCACCACCTTCAACGAAGCCAATATCGGCCTGCTCGTGTCGCTGTTCCCCCAGTCGGGAGCGGGTGCAAAGCTGCAACGGGCGGCACAGGCGGCAGCGGTCGCCGCAACCGGATCGCCCAAATTTTCGCGCCTCGCCTTCGCCGATCCCGCGGTTACGACCCCGCTGATGCAGGAGGCGCATCGACGGGCCTATGCGGCGATCAAGGCAGCGCGGCCCGAACTGCCGGTCGGCATCACGCTCACGACGCAGGATATCCAGTCGGCCGGCGCACCGTCGCTCGTCGCAGATTATGAGCGGCGGCTCTACGGCAACTGGATCGATGTCGCCCGCGACCACGCCGACTTCTTCGGGGTGCAATGCTACACGCGGCTCGTCTTCGACGAAAAGGGCATGGTGCCGCCCCCGAAGGACGCCGAAAAGACGCTGTCGGGTTATGAATTTTATCCGCAGGCCTTGGCGAATACGATCCGCTGGGCGCACCGGACGATGGGCAAGCCCATCTATGTCACCGAAAGCGGGGTCGCCGTCGCCGACGATGCGCGCCGCATCGCCTTCATCGACGCGGCGCTCGACGGGGTCCGCGCCTGTCTCGACGAAGGCATTGCCGTCCACAGCTATATCTACTGGTCGCTGCTCGACAATTTCGAATGGACGTCGGGCTATGCGGTGCCCTTCGGGCTGGCCGCGGTCGATCGCGACACTTTCGTCCGCGCCCCGAGGCCCAGCGCGCATCACTTCGGCGCGATCGCGCGCGCGAACCGGATCTAGGGTCAGGGCCCTAGCCCGGTGCGGCCGCGGCAAGGAGCAGCTTCCGGAAGGCGGCGGTCGTCGCCGCGACCGCGCCCGCATCGACGCAGCGCGCATCGTCGCCCTCGACATGATGGAAACGGTGCGCGCCGAAAATGCCTGCGACCGATGTGTAGCCTGCGGCGATGATCGCCGTGAGCTCGCCGGCCGACAATTTGTCGCTGGGGTAAGGGCTTTCAAGTCCGGCAAAGCCCGCGAACAGGCGCCGCGCGGTCGCAAGCAGCGGGGGGCTGACGACCAGATAGCGCTGCGAATCGGTGCCAGCCAGCGGGGCGAGGCGGAACAGGCCTTCGTGCCAGTCACGCGCCGCGAGGTTGGCGCCAAGGTGGAGCCAGAAATGCGTCGCGTCGGGCTTGGGGGGCACCGCCTTCAGCGCCTCCTCGGCGCCCAGATTTTCATATTCATGGCCGCTGTTGCACAGGAAAGCGAGGTTGTGGTCGGGGAGCAGCGCCGGGATAGCGCGGGCCAGGTCCAGCCATGCGGCAATGCCGCCGCCGCGCTCGCCCGCACAGTCGGTCCAGCCCGAACGCGGAGTCGATACCACCACCCATTTCGCCTTGCCGCGGTCGAGCCGCCCGATGACGTTGAAGGCGCTCCGCCGCCTACCCTCGCCGGTCAGGCGCACCGTCGCCGCGTCATGGCGCATCGCTGCCTCCCAAAAAGGTGCGGCGTCGGCAGGCGCGAGCAGACCGACCGGACCCGCGAACATCGGCGCGCGGCCATCGGCATTGAGCGCGATGATCTTGCCCGTCGGTCCGTTGGTGACGATCACCGCCGCCCTGGCGCCCGCCGCGAGGGCAGCCTCGACGGGCGCGCGGACCGGCTTGGCGAGCGCCGACGACCAGCGACCATAGGGCAGATCGACGAGCGCGATCGCGCCTGCCAACGGCGCGTCGGCGCGGCCCTGCGCATCGACGCGCACCAGCGGCCCCGTCACGCCCCCGGCGGCGGTCGGCGTCACGATCGGCTGGGGCATCAGCGCGGCGCGGATGTCGCCGACAACGATGTCGCACGCTCCGGCGTCGAAATGGGGAACAGAGATGGCGGGCTTTTCGATCGCGTAGCCGGCGCGCGCGAGCTGATCGGCGAGCCAGTGGCCGCACGCATTGTCGCCGGCGCCGCCCGCGCGCTTCGTGCCGAAACCGATATAGGCGGCGAGGTCGCTCGCAATCGTGTCGCTCGTCGCCTCAGTCGCGTGCGCGGCGCCGGCGGCGACGGGAAGGGCGGTTGCGGCGGCGATGAAATGGCGCCTTGTCGGATCGGTCATCGGCTCTCCCTTGCGGCTGTTCCCGCCGCCATTGCTTGGCCGCGTTGCCATGTGACGCGAGGTCGGCGCCCGTCAATGGCGATCGGCCGCTTGATATTCACTCACAAGTGAGCGTAAGTTCTTCGCCGGACGATGGCAAGCATCGCCGCCGGGAAGAGGGAATATGCTGATGGGCCTGTCGCCGCTTGGAAAGATCGTCATCGGCCTGTGCGCCGTCCTTGGTCTGTCGGGGGCGGCACCCGCGCCCCGCGAGGCGCCGACCGCCACAGTCGCCGAGGGGCGTATTGCCGGCGCATGGCAGGACGATGTGCGCATCTTCCGCGGCTTGCCCTATGCTGCGGCGCCCGTCGGCACGCGGCGGTGGCAGCCGCCCGAAGCGCCGCCATCCTGGTCGGGCATGCGCCAGGCGACGCAATTCGGTCCCGACTGCGTCCAGCCCGCCTATCCCGCCGACAGCGTCTATTTCGAAGCGCCCCGCCCCCAGAGCGAGGATTGCCTGACGCTCAACATCTGGGCGCCGGCGGGGGCGAAGAAGGCGCCGGTGATCGTGTGGATTCACGGCGGGTCGCTGCAATTTGGCGGCAGCGCGAGCCCGATGTACGACGGACGCGAATTCGCCCGGCGCGGGATCGTCTTCGTGTCGATCAACTATCGCCTCGGCGTCTTCGGCTGGTTTGCGCACCCGGGGCTGAGCGCCGAATCGCCCGAGGCTGTGTCGGGCAACTACGGCCTGCTCGACCAGATCGCGGCGCTCCGCTGGGTCCAGCGCAATGTTGCGGCCTTCGGCGGCGATCCCGCCAATGTGACCGCGATGGGGGAATCGGCCGGGGCGCTCAGCGTCTCCTATCTTCTCGCCAGCCCGAAAGCCCGCGGCCTGTTCGCGAAGGCGATCGTCCAGAGCACCAATATGCGCGCGATGCCGCGCCTGCGCGAAGCGGCCTTCGGTCTGCCATCCGCCGAAGCGAGCGGGCAGGCTTTGGGCGAAGCGCTGGGCGCTGCCGATATCGCCGCGCTGCGCGCTGTCGATCCCGATGCTTTGCTGGCGGCGGCGGTGCGCGCCCGTTTCGCTGCGCAGCCGGTCGTCGACGGCGTGGTCGTGCCCGACCAGCTCGTCAACATCCTCGACCGCGGCGCGCAGATAAAGGTGCCGTTGCTCGCCGGCTTCAACAGCGGCGAGGCGCGATCGCAGCGGCGGCTCGTGCCGGCCATGCCGGGCGACCCGGCGGACTATGCGGCGGCGGCCGCGAAGCGTTACGGCGATCTCGCCGCCGCCTATCTCAAGCTGTATCCGGCGTCGGGCGGGACGGAGAGCCTGCTCGCCGCGACGCGCGACACCATCTACGGCTGGGCGACCGAGCGTCTTGTTCGCGCGCAGACCGCGGTCGGAGAGGCGGCTTATCTTTACGTCTTCGATCATTGCTACCCGGCCGCGCGCGCG